>Ga0209450_10000311_pt1 | contig 26124 bp, 25 predicted proteins | sample FrelakmetLWP11LW_FD_187149 | JGI IMG/M metagenome (GOLD analysis project Ga0209450, IMG submission 187149) | Freshwater lake sediment microbial communities from the University of Notre Dame, USA, for methane emissions studies - LWP11 LW (SPAdes)... | ecosystem: Environmental > Aquatic >...
ACTGGCGCTGGACTCCGCTCGCGCGCGTGCCGGCACGGCCAGTGCCGAGCTGGAGTCCGCCCGCCTTGATGCCCAGCACACCCAGGTTCGATCGCCGATCGCCGGCCGCGTCGGGCGCATTGCGATCCGCCAGGGCAGCCTGGTGCAGGCCGCCGGCGAGCCGCTGACCACGATCGTCGCGCCGGGGGCGCTAGACGTGCGCTCGGGGCTGGCCGAGGCCGACTGGCCGCAGGTCATCGCGGCGCGTGCGGCGGGCAGGGTGATGGCCGAGGTGACTCCGGATTCCCTCGGCGCCGCGGCGCAGCAGGCGACCGCCGTGCGGGGCGAACTGGTGTTCGTCGATACCCAGCTCGATCCCGCCACCGGCGCAGTGCCGCTGAAGGTGCGGCTTGAGGGTTCGCCGGGAGCCCTCATGCCGGGCCAGGGCGTGCGGCTGCGACTGTTGCTGGGCAGACTGGAGGGCGTGATGGTGTTGCCCGAGGCGGCCCTGCAGCACGGGCAGGACGGCACCTATGTTTATGTGGTGCGCGAAGGCCGCGCCGTGGTGCAGCCGGTACGCGCGATGCACAGCCTCGATGGCGAGACGGTGATCGAAGGCGAATTGCAGGCGGGCGAAGCGGTGCTGGTCGAGATCCCCAAGCGGCTGAAGGCGGGCGGCAAGGTCACGCTCGAAGGCGCGCCTGCAGAGAAGAAGCCGGGCAGGGCGGGATCGTGATGCCGGAAAAATCCAAGGCCCTCGCGCTCGGTTCCCACTTGCCGGCATGAACCCGTCACGCCTCTTCATCGAACGTCCGGTTGCCACGCTGATGCTGGTGCTGGCGATGGTGCTGTTCGGTGCGCTGGCCTACCGGCAGCTGCCGGTCAACGATCTGCCGCAGGTCGATTTTCCGACCCTGCGCATCGACGCCAGCCTGCCGGGCGCCAACCCCGAGACCATGGCCAACACGGTGGCGACGCCTTTGGAGCGCCAGCTGTCGACGGTGCCGGGGATCGAGTCGATGAGTTCGCAGTCGAGCCAGGGCTCGACCCGCATCACGCTGCAGTTCGAGCTCGCGCGCGACATCGACGCCGCCGCGCAGGACGTGCAGACCGCGATCGCGCAGGCGGCCCGCAACCTGCCTGCCGGCATGGACCCGCCCCAGTTGCGGAAGATCAACCCGGCCGATTCGCCCATCCTGTATCTGGCGCTGTCGGCCGAGCGCCTGCCGCTGACCCAGCTCGATGCGATTGCCGACTCGCGTGTGGCGCAACGCCTGTCGGGCATGAGTGGCGTGGCGCAGGTGCAGGTGTTCGGTTCGCAGAAATATGCGCTGCGGCTGTATCTCGACCCGGCCAGGCTGCAGCAGCGCGGGCTGAGTTTTTCCGACGTCATTCAGGCGGTGCAGTCTGCCAATGTCAACCTGCCGTCGGGCACCCTCGACGGCGCGAGCCGCGCCTACACGGTGAAGGCGCCGGTGACGCTCGCCAACGCGGCCGACTTCGGCGAGATCATCGTCGCTTACAAGGATGGCGTGGCGCTGCGGGTGAAGGACCTCGGCCGCGCCGAAGACAGCGTCGAAAACGACAAGACCCGCACCTGGTACAACGGCACCCGCGCCATCGTGCTGGCCATCCAGCGCCAGCCGGGCGCCAATACGGTCGAGGTGGCAGAACGCATCCGCTCGATGCTGCCGCAGATCGAGGCCGATCTGCCGGACGGGGTGAAGCTGCAGGTCCATTTCGACCGCTCGCGCTTCGTCAAGGACTCGATGCACGAGGTCAATTTCACCCTGATGCTGGCCCTCGTCCTGGTGATCCTGGTCATCTTCGCCTTCCTGCACAACCTGCGCGCCACGCTGATCGCCGCGCTGGTGCTGCCGAGCACGCTGCTGGGCACCTTCGCCTTCATGCATCTGGCGGGCTACAGCCTCAACAACCTGTCGCTGATCGCGGTCATCCTGGCGATCGGCTTCGTGGTGGACGACGCGGTGGTGGTGATCGAGAACATCACGCGCCATCTGGACATGGGCAAGTCGCGCTATCAGGCCGCGCTCGACGGTGCGCAGGAAATCGGCTTCACCGTGGTGTCGATGACGGTGTCGCTGGCGGCAGTATTTCTGCCGATCCTGTTCCTCGGCGGGATGATCGGGCGCCTGTTCCAGGAATTCGCCGTCAGCATTGGGGTCGCCGTCCTGCTGTCCGGCGTGGTGGCGCTGACCCTCACGCCCATGCTGTGCGCGCGCGGGCTGTCGCGCGAACCGCTGAACAACCCGCTGTCGCGCGGCTTCGAGTCGGGATTCGAGCGCTTTCGCGATTTTTACGGCGAGACCCTGCGCGCCAGCATGCGCCATCGTGGCGCCATGCTGCTGTTGTCGGCGGCGGTGCTGGGAGGCATGCTGTGGCTAGCCGGCCAGGTCAAGCAGGGATTCATTCCACGCGTCGATTCCGGGATGATTTTCGCCAGCATCCAGTACCCGGAAGGGATCCCGTTCGAGGAACTCTCCTCGCGCCAGCAGCGCATCGCCGACATCGTGCAGGAGCATTCCGCCGTCGAGGGCCTGATGTCGAGTGCCGGCCAGGCCGGAGGCGGAATCACCGGGAGCAACGTCGGCCGGCTGGTGATCCGCCTGGCGCCGCGCGAGTCCCGCCCCGGGGCCGATCAGGTGATCGACGAGCTGCGGGCCGCGACGCGCAAGGTCAGCGGCGTCAACATCACGCTGCAGAATCCGGCATCGATCAACGTCGGCGCACTGGCGGCCAGCAGCGATTACCAGCTGACCCTCCGGTCGAGCGATTTTGAAGCGCTGAAGACCGCCGCGGCCGCGGTCGAGAAACGCCTCGACGAGGTGCCGCTGCTGCTCGACGTCAACAGCAACCTGGAACTGCGCAATCCCGAACTGCGCGTGGTGCTCGACCCGGTGCAGTCGGCACGTCTCGGCATCAATGCGCAGCAGGTGCAGCAGACCCTCTACGACGCGCTCGGCGGGCGCCGCATCAGCGAGATCTACGGCGTCGACGACCAGTACACGGTCAGCCTGAAGATCCTGCCCGAAGCGCAGCTGAATCCGGCGATCCTCGGCCAGTTGCCATTGCGCGCCGCATCCGGCGAGCTGACCCGGCTCGATGCGGTGGCGAAAATCGAGGCCGGGGTGGGGCCGATCGCGGTGTATCACTACGGCCAGCAACCGGCGGTGACGCTGTCGTTCAACCTCGCCCCGGGCGCGTCGCTCGATGCCGCGCTCGATGCCGCCCTGGCCGCCGCCAACGAGGTGCTGCCGGCCGATGTCAGCGCCGAACTCACCGGTGCGGCGCAGAAATTCCAGGAGTCGACCGTCACCCTGCCGCTGCTGTTGCTGCTCACCGTGGTCGTCATCTACATGGTGCTGGCGGTGCTGTACGAACACCTCGGCCATCCGCTCACCATCCTCACCGCACTGCCGCTGGCGGGCTTCGGCGCGCTGCTGGTGCTGCTGCTGCTGGACGAGGAGCTCAATATCTTCAGCTTCGTCGGCATCATCCTGCTGGTGGGGCTGGTGAAGAAGAACGGGATCATGATGATCGACTTCGCCCTGACCCGTCAGCGTGCCGGGATGAGCGCCGAGGATGCCATCGTCGAAGCCAGCCTGGTGCGCCTGCGCCCCATCATGATGACCACCTTCGCCGCCATCTTCGCCACCCTGCCGATCGCCATCGGCTTGGGCGCCGGCGCCGAGGCGCGCCGGCCGCTCGGCATCGCGGTGGTCGGCGGACTGGTTTTCTCGCAGTTCTTCACGCTCTACATCACGCCCACCTTCTATGTCAGCATGGCGCGGATGGAAGAGGCGCTCAAACGCTGGCGCACGCGTTTCGCCTGATTGAACCTGGAGACAGGCACCCTGCCACGGACGCAACGGCACGGCGCAGTAAGCCGTGTGGCTTGCAAGCAGACGATTGAGGTTGTCAATCGTCTTCATCCAGAATATCCGTTGGATCGATATATCGACAATCTCTAATATCGCTCCTGTCTTGATTGACAACGTAAATCAACCAAACAGGAGCGAATCATGCAGAACACGAAGTCACCGACCATCCAGAACCTCGAAGCCGCCTTTGCCGGCGAGTCCATGGCCCATATTAAATACATGTGGTTCGCGCGCCAGTGCCGCAAGGTGGGCGACGAATCCACCGCCAAGGTGTTCGAGGACACCGCCGCGCAGGAGATGCTGCACGCCTTCGGCCATGCCGAGCTGCTTTTCGCCGACGAGACCATGACGCCGGCCAAGTGCCTGCAGTACGCCATCGAGGGCGAAACCCACGAGTACACCGAGATGTACCCGAAATTCCGCCACGAGGCGATGCAGGAAGGTCACGACGCCGCGGTCGCCGAGATCGACGAGCAGATCGCCGAATCGAAGGAGCACGCCGAGATGTTCAAGGCCGTACTGGAAAAAGCCGCCAAGCGCTTCGCCGCGCTGGCCAAGGTGGAAGAGAAGCACGCGAAACACTACCAGGCGCAAAAGGACGCGATTGCCGCCTGATTGGATCACTGAATACTATTTGACTACTTGAAAGGACACATCATGAAAGCTTGGCAATGCATCGTTTGCGGTTATGTTTACGACGAATCGAAAGGTGACCCGGAGCACGGCATCGCCCCTGGCACCCGCTGGGAAGACGTGCCGGAAGGCTGGGAATGCCCGGACTGCGGCGTGTCGAAAGCCGACTTCGAAATGGTCGAAGTCGTCGCGGCCTGATCGTCAGTAGTACCGGGAGGCATGTGAATGCCTCCCGTCATTCGAAACCAGGAGTTTGTCATGCATCCCATTGTCATCGTCGGATCCGGCCTCGCCGGCTATACCCTGCTGAAGGAGATCCGCAAGCGCGATACGACCACGCCGGTCACGCTCGTGACGGCGGACGACGGCGCCTTCTATTCCAAGCCCAACCTGTCGAACGCGCTTGCCACCAACAGGACGGCGGCGGCGTTGTCCAGCGCCAGCGCGGAGAAGATGGCGACCGACCAGAATGCGATGGTGCTGACGCACACGCGCGTCACCTCGATCGACACGCAGAACCAGCGCGTTCAGACTGACGGCGACGAACTGGAATACAGCAGGCTGGTGCTCGCCCTCGGCGCCGATCCGTTCCCGCATGGCCTCGCCGGAAGTGGCGCGGCCAGCGTGATGGCGGTGAACGATCTGGCCGACTACGCCGCCTTCCGCAATGCGCTCGAGGGCAAGAAACGCGTCACCGTGCTCGGCGGCGGCCTGATCGGCTGCGAATTCGCCAATGACCTGGTTCATGCCGGATTTGCGGTCGATGTGGTGCACCTCGGCGAGTGGCCGCTGGAGCGCCTGCTGCCGGTCGAGGCCGGCCGGCGTCTGGCCGACAGCCTGGCCGCGCTGGGCGTGAACTGGCATTTCGGGCGGACCGGCAAGCGCGTCGAGCAGACCGCAGGCGGTTACCAGGTCGTGCTCGACAACGGTCAAGCCATCGAAGCCGATGTCGTGCTGTCGGCCATCGGCCTCAGGCCTCGCACCCAGCTGGCGCAGGCAGCGGGCATTCCGGTCGGACGCGGCATCCAGACCAATGGCCTGCTCGAAACCGGCGCGCCCAACGTCTACGCCATGGGCGACTGCGCCGAAGTCGAGGGGCTCAACCTGCCCTACGTCCAGCCGCTGATGGTGCAGGCCCGCGCGCTCGCCGCCACCCTGACCGGCACGCCGACCCCGGTGGTCTATCCGGTGATGCCGGTGATGGTGAAAACCCCGGCGCATCCGGTGGCGGTGCTGCCGCCCCGGATCGGTGCGGCGGGCGGCTGGAAAGTGGAGTGCGGCGACACTGGCATCTGCGCGCTGCATACCGATGACAGCGGGCGCCTGCAGGGCTTCGCACTCACCGGCAGCGAAACCGGCCGGCGCAACGCCCTGGTGAAGGAACTAGCTGCCTGAGCGGCAGGGCTGCCTCCTGCCGGAATCTGGGCACGGCGGTTCCACCGGAAGGGCGCGATCAACCTAGCAGGTGGTGCATGCCTCGACCGGCAGTCCGCGCTTGATCCATCCCGGGCCGGCCGCGCTGCCCGCCATGCCTTCCTTGATGTTGATGACCTGGGTGAATCCGGCATCGCGCAGCACCTGCTGCATCTGCGTGGTGCGGTTGCCGGTGCGGCAGATCAGACCGATCGGGGCGTCGCGGTTGCCGTCGACCTCGGCCAGCACCTGGCGCACGAAGCCCTGCGGACCCTGCGGATGCAGCATGTTGATGCGGATCGCGCCCTGCGCCACCCCGGTCTGGCGCCACTCGTCGGGGCGGCGGATATCGATCAGCGTCAGTTTGCCGGCCTGCGCCTGGGCATAGGCCTCCGGCGCGGCGAGCGTGGGCCCGGCCTCTTTTGAGCAGGCGTTGATGGAAAGCAGCATCAAAGCGGCGGCGGCCGCGATGGAAAGGCGTTGCAAAAGCATGGGGACTCCGACAGTTAAAAACGAACCCCCGATAGTATGTCGGCGCGCGTAAAAGTTCCGTTTCCCGGCTGTCTGGCCCCCAACACGGACTTGGGCGAGAATGCCGCATGGACATCTTCCGCATCTTTCACCTGCACTGCGCGCGCCGCCTCTCGGCGCTGCCCGATACCCACCCCTGCTCGCGGCTGCATGGCCATACCTTCCGTGTTGAGGTGCATGTCTCGGGTCCGCTCGATCCCGACCTTGGCTGGGTGGTCGATTTCGCACAGATCGATGCCGTCTGGCAGTCTGTTCACGCCGCGCTCGATCATCGTTATCTAAACGATATCCCGGGGCTGGCGAATCCAACCAGCGAACACCTCGCCGTCTGGCTGTGGAACCGCCTCAAACCAGCGCTGCCGGGACTCGTCAAGATCGTCGTCATGGAGTCCCAAGACTCCGGCTGCATCTATCGCGGCGAGCTAGCGTCGCCAGCGCAGTGATCGTCCCGACCAGGCTTCGGCCGACATGAAAAACGCCCGTTCACCGGGCGTTTTTTTATGGGACTTCGAGCCCCCGGGGAGGGATGGCAGGAATTACTTCAGCACCTGCACGACCACACGGCGATTCTGCCGGCGTCCCTCGATGGTGACGTCGCTGGAGAGCGGCTTGAGGTCGCCGTAGGAAATCGCCGACATGCGGTGCAGGGGAATATTGCCGGTTTCATGCAGGTAGCGACGCACCGATTCGGCGCGCTCGAGGGCGATGCGGCGGTTCTGGCTGCCGAGGCTGACGTCATCGGAAAAGCCGATGATTTCGATGAATACGTGGGGCATCTGCGGGCGTACGCCGGCAATCAGCTTGTCGAGCGCGGCACGACCTTCGGGCATCAGTTCGGGGAGTTCGTAGCCGTACATCACCATGCCTTCGGTCAGCACCAGCGAATCGATGATCTTGCCGCTGACCAGGCGGCTGTCGCGGGCGATCTTGACGGCGTCGTCCGCGGTGGCCTGCGCCTGGCTGATGGCGCTGGCCTGGGTGGCGAGCTTGCTGTCGAGGGCAGCGAGGGTCGACTGCGAGGCCGCCGTCTGGCTGTCCAGTTTGCCGGTCAGCGCGGTGAGAGCCGATTGGGTAGCGGCAGCCTGGCTGCGCAGGCTGTCGAATTCACGCTGCAGGCTGGCGCTCGCCGGGTCACCCTGATTGAGGCGGGAAGCCAGCAGGGCCTGCTCGGATTCCAGCCTGGCAAGCCGTGCTTCGAGGCTTTGCTGCGCGGTGGCCATGCTGGCCTGCGTTTGCTTCATGGCGTCGAGCTGCTGGCTGACCGAGTCAGCCTGGGCGTCGAGGGTTTTCTGGGTGGCGCAACCCATCAGGGCAAGCACAGGGGCGACAAGGATCAAGGCGGATGAATAGCGCACGACGGACTCCGATTAAACAAACATGAATATATGAATATGATAACCGACCCGCCGCACCGCGCCATGGCACCGGGATGACAGTCCGGTGCGCACCAACCGGCAGCAGGTGCGGAATGTCATGCACCACGACCGGGCGCCCGGGCGGGCGCCAGGCCATCGTCGGCGCACCAAGTACTTGAATACCGGGCGCTGTGCGCTGCTGGCACAGACCCTGCTCGTGACATCTCAGTCAGGAGCGGTTTTATGTCTGTTGTGTCATCTTTTTTCCTTATCATGCCGTGCCGCCGGATGCGGTTCGTGCCTGCCGGGGCCGAAACGGCCGATTGCCGATCAAAGTCCGTCGGCACGAAGCCGCGATTTTCATGAGCTACGCGACCCTGATCCGTCAGATCGAATCCGGCGCGGGCATGGGCTTCGTCGAAGCGCGGGCCTTGCTGGCGGCGCTCCTCGATGGCGGCGTGCCTGATCTCGAGACCGCCGCGTTCCTGCTGGCCCTGCATCAGCATGATCCCGGCCTCGATGCCTGGCTGGGCATGCACGCCGCGCTGGCCGAGCGCTTGCCGGATTTTGCCGCGCCGCCCAGCCCCTTCCGCACGGTGGTGTTGCCCGCTTATCACGGGGTGCGCGAGCATCCGCATCTCACCCCGCTGCTGGCGCTGTTGCTGCGCAGCTTCAATATCCCGGTGCTGATCCACGGCATGCTCGAGGGCGGCGGCGGCACCGCGGCGGCCTATGTGCTGCGTGAGCTGGGAATCATGCCCTGCGGTTCGGTTGCGCAGGTCAATGCCGCACTGCACGGCGAAGGGCTGGCGTTTGCCCCGGCCGCGCTGCTGAGTCCCGGGCTGGCAAGCCTGCTGGCCCTGCGTGCGCGGCTCGGGGTCGACAACCTGGCGACGCGGCTGGCCGTGCTGGTCGATGCGCTGGGCGATGCCTCGCTGCGGGTGACGCCAGTGGCGGCAGGCGAGGACCTCGGTGCGGTGAGCGACGTCCTGCAGGCCCTCGGCGGCCATGCGCTGCTGCTGCAGGGCTGCGAGGGCGAGGCCTTCGCCGATCCGCTGCAGCGCCCTGACATGGTGCTGGTCCAGGATGGCCAGCTGCAGCCCGTCTACGAAGCGCAGTCGGCGGCGTCGGCCTCGTTCAAATTGCCGGCCACGGATGCGCGCTCCACCAGCGACTGGATCCGGGAAGTCATGCGCGATCAGTCGCCGCTGCCAATGCCGATACGCAACCAGCTCGCGGTGTGCCTGTATGCCGCAGGCTATACCGAGGATCTGAATCAGGCACGCGCGATCACCGCGATTAGCGGATTTGGTCGCGTGGCGGCGTGAAGTGCCAGCCAGCCGCCTGCCGCGCCGTGACCTTTCCATACGTGCTGCCGCTGCACCGATCTGGTGCGGAAACCGGCGCACATGCCCCATTGCCAGTCACCCCGGGCAGTCAGAAATCACGGTGATAGTTGCAACATATTGATCCGATGATGCTTTGTTGACCTGGCACAGAGGCTGCTCTAACAAAAATGAGCGTCGTCACCGGATTGCAGAACAGACGCGCTGAACGGAGACTGAAATGAAGATCGATTGCGGACACTATCCGCTGATGGGAGGCTTCGACGAACTGCTCGAAGCACCGGGCAAGCCGCGCGACGGGGCAGGGGGGCTGTGCGACTACTTCGCCGAACTGTCCCCCGAGGAACTCGAAGCCCGCCACCGCGCGGTGGACGCTGCCATCATGGCGGCAGGCATTACCTTCACCGTCTATTCCGAGGCGGGCAACATTGACCGCGCCTGGCCCTTCGACGTGGTGCCGCGGATGATCGAAAAGTCTGAATGGGACCGCATCGAGGCCGGACTGAAGCAGCGCCTCAAGGCGCTCAACCGGTTCATCGACGACATCTATCACGAGCAGAAGATCATCAAGGACGGCGTTTTCCCCGCCGAGGTGCTGGCCGATTCGAAGAATTTCCGCGCCGCCTGCGTCGGCGCCAATCCACCCTTCGGGGTGTGGGCGCATATTTGCGGCACCGACCTGGTACGCGACGGCGACGGCACGATCTACGTGCTGGAAGACAACCTGCGCGTGCCCTCCGGCGTGTCCTACATGCTGGAAAACCGCCAGTTGATGAAGCGGCTGTTTCCCGAGCTGTTCGCCCGCTACGACGTGCTGCCGGTCGACGACTACACCGCGCAACTCTACGACATGCTGGCGGCCTTGTCCCCGCGCGAAGGTGATCGGCCGGAAATTGCGGTGCTCACCCCCGGCATTTTTAACTCCGCCTACTTCGAGCATTCCTACCTGGCGCAGCAGATGGGCGCGCACCTGGTCGAAGGGTCCGACCTGGTGGTGCTCGACGACGACTGCGTCTACATGAAGACGATCGAGGGCCTGACCCGGCTCGACGTCATCTACCGTCGTATCGACGACGATTTCCTCGATCCGGAAGTCTTTCGCGCCGATTCCGCGCTCGGCGTTCCCGGTCTGATGCGCGCCTGGAAGGGCGGCCATGTCGGCATCGCCAACGCCCCGGGTGCCGGCGTGGCCGACGACAAGGTGGTGTATGCCTACGTCCCCGAAATGATCCGTTACTACCTCGGCGAGGAGGCGATCCTGCCCAACGTGCCGAGCTACCTGTGCATGCACGAGGACGACCGCGAGTATGTGCTGGCCAACCTCGACAAGCTGGTGGTTAAGCCTGCCAACGAGTCGGGCGGCTACGGCATGCTGGTGGGGCCGAAGTCGACGCCGGAAGAGCAGGCGAAATTCGCCGAGCTGATCAAGGCCAATCCGCGCAACTACATGGCGCAGCCCACGCTGTCGCTGTCCACCGTGCCGACCCTGTGCGAGGACGCGATCGAGCCGCGCCATGTCGACCTGCGGCCGTTTGTCCTGCAGGCGAAGGATTTCTATGTCACCCACGGTGGTCTCACGCGCGTCGCGCTGCGGCGCGGCTCGCTGGTGGTGAACTCGTCGCAGGGCGGCGGCAGCAAGGATACGTGGATCGTGCAGGGTACGATTCCATGCTAGCCCGCGTAGCCGAAAGCCTCTACTGGATGGCGCGTTACCTCGAACGCGCCGAGGACACCGCTCGCCTTATCAACGCCACCACCATGATGCTGATGGACATGCCGCGCGGTGCCAGCTTCGGCTGGGAGAACCTGCTGCGGGTGGTGGGGCTGGACCAGGTCTTTCACCAGTATTACGACGAGGCCAGCGAGATGGCGGTGATGAGCTTCCTCATCCAGGACGAGCGCAATCCGTCGTCGATCTTCGCCTGCGTCAGGCACGCGCGCGAGAACACCCGCACCTTCCGCGAAGTGCTGCCGCGCGAATCGTGGGAGTGGGTCAACGAGCTTTACCTCTACGCCAGCACGCACATGACCCACGCCCTCGACCGCCGCAAGCGCTTCGAGGTGCTGACCGAGATCATCCGCCGTCGCCAGGCCGTGGTCGGACTGCTGTCCGGCACCATGAGCCGCGACGAGGCCTTCCAGTTCATGCGCCTTGGCCGGAACGTCGAACGCGCCGACATGACCACCCGCGTGCTCGACGTCAGCTACGCGATCAATCTGCCGTACCAGGACAGCCAGTATCACGATCTCATCTGGATGAGCGTGCTGCACGCGCTCTCGGCGCACCAGATGTACCGCCGCCACGTCGGCGTGCGCGCCACCGACCACAAGGTGCTGGCCTTCCTGCTCAACGACCTGCAGTTCCCGCGCAGCGTGAGGCACTGCCTGCACGAAATCCAGTTCGCCCTCGACGAGTTGCCGGGGGCCGAACCGATGCGCCGTCTGCAGGGCATGCTCAACCTGGTCGATGGCGCCGATTTCAGGGCGCTTGCGACCAGCGGGCTGCACGAATTCTGCGACGACATCCAGGCCCGGCTCGCCAACCTCAACGAGGTCATCGCCCAGACCTACTTCCGCGCCGCACATCCGCAAAAGATGGCGCAAAACCTCTTCAACCTGGTGTGACCCCATGACCGCATCGCTTGCCTTTCCCCGCTTCGGCGACAAGCAGAACTCGCCGCAATTCGAGGACTATCTCGGCCAGTTGCTGGAGGAGCGCGACCGCATCGGGCTGACCGACTGCATCCGCCAGATCGATGCGCTGATGATCACCGTAGAGCCCAGCCACTCGGTCGCCTATGTCGCCGAACTGTGCGTGATGACGCCGTACCACTATCTCGTCACGCTCGAATCCGAGGCGCACTACACCCACATCCTGCGCATCGACATGAGCGCGCCCGACATCCTGGTGCGCGAGGTCAAGGATCCCAACGTTCGCGGCATCTTCAGGAGCCTCAACGAGGTCTACCCGATCGGCGCGGTCAAGCCCAACTCGCGCTATATGGGCGAGGTGCTGCGCGTGACCGACCCGCACGCCGTGGTCGACATGCAGAAGGCGCGTGACATCCGCTTCTTCAACCAGGAACAGATCAGGAAGCTCGAATTGCCCGGCAACATGGCGGTGGTCAAGCCCAGCCCCTATACCCACAACATCGTCGCCTACTGGGAGCGCCCCGAATCCGACATCCGCGTCTACGCCCTGGGCTGGAGCAGCATCCGCGACGACATGCAGGCAGCTTACGAGGGCGCCAAGGCGACGCAGGAAAAACTCGGCATCGACAAGCTGCTGCTGCCGATCGACCATCTGGCGACGCGCATCTACAGCCAGAACCGCGAAGCCGCGATTCTCGAATACCTCACCCTGTCGAGCTATTACTACTGGGGCTCCTACGACATCATCGACCAGAATTCCTCGACTAACGTCACCAAGAGCGTGCATTACGCCAACGAGCTCGAATGCCCGGCCAAGGTGTTCACCGCCGCCAACCATCCGTACTTCATGAACCATCTGTTGACCGAATCGCCGACCGAGGCCTTCGTCCGCAACTTCGGCCCGCGCTTGCATCACATCGCGGTGGCGGTGAAGGACGGTGAAACCGCCCAGCTCGCCAACATCGATTACGTGGTCGAATCGCTGCGTGACTGCGGACAGAAATTCCTCCTCGACGTCATCGGTTCGAAGGAGGCCGGGTTGAAGCAGATCTTCTCCAGCGCCTCGGAGTATTCCTCGCTGATCATCGAATACGTCCAGCGCTTCGGCGATTTCCAGGGATTCTTCACCAAGGACAACGTCGCCGAACTCACCCACGCAGCGGGCGTGGAGGAAAGCCTGCGGGCGTTGCAGAAAGAGGCGCAGGCATGATCGTATGAACCCCCGGGTTTCAGACGGCAGAAACGAACGTGGCTGCACGTCCGGTTAGCCGACAATTAAAACTGAGGGAGGGGAGGTATCTCGAATCGCTTGATCGGGAACCGCACCACGGGCCACTGCCAGCCCGGAGATTTCATGGACCGGGATTTCGCCGGTTCGCCCCATCCTCCTGGAGCGCCACAAGTAACCCATGATTCACCTCCGGTTTTCCATCGATCTCAGCTACGAAGTGATCGGCCAGCCAGCCGATTTCATTTTCAACATCCACGCCGCGCCCACCGCCCATCAGTTCATTCATATGGAATCGCTGACGATCAGCCAGCCGCTGACGTCGACCATTTACTACGATCCGCTGCTTCGCCATCGTCTTCTGCGGCTGCGGGCCAATCCCGGTCCGCTGAAAATCAGCTATCAGGCGGAAGTCGACATCCGCCACCATGTCGGCCAGCCGGAAAGGATTGGCGAAATGCCGATTGCCGAACTGCCGACGGAAGTCCTGCCCTATCTTTATCCGAGCCGGTATTGCGAATCGGACAAGCTGCAACAGCTGGCCAATCAGACCTTTGGCCACCTGCCGCCTGGCTACCGGCGGGTCGAAGGTATCCGGAAATGGGTGCAGGAACGCACCCGCTTTACCTCCGGCAGCAGCAATTTCACCACCTCTGCCATCGACACCTACCAGCAGCAGGCCGGCGTCTGCCGTGATTTCGCCCATCTGATGATCGCCCTGTGCCGCGCCCTCAACATCCCGGCGCGCTTCTGTTCCGGCATCGATTACGGCGCCGACCCGGCGTTCGGGCCGACCGATTTTCATGCCTATGTCGAAGTCCTGCTCGGCGGGCGCTGGTACATATTCGACCCCTCAGGCATGGCCGTGCCGATGGGTTTCGTACGCATCGGTACCGGGCGTGACGCAGCGGACATCTCCTTCGCCACCATCTTCGGCAACATCGCGTCCGATGTGCCTGTGCTGGCGATCGAGGCGATCAACGATCCCGGCCGGGGCTATGTTCTGCCCCGGCGCTGCATGGATGCCCTGTCGACCGATGCGCTGATTGCCGTTCCCGGCAAAGGGAGTGACGACTAAACTCTCGTGCCCATACAGCCTGGATAGACGAAAGCGATTGAATCAGCGGCATCACCGTACGCGGTCGATGGGGGTGTTCCGGCTCTTGCCCGGAAAATGGCCCCGCACGAATGTGATGTGATAGCAATTGATGATCTCACGTGCGGCCTCGAAGGTTTCGACGGCGCCAGCCAGGTAGAACAGCCAGGCCCTGCGGAATGCCTCGTTGAAACGAGCGGGATCGATCGCTTGAATACGCTCCCAGTTCGTCTCGAAATTCTTCAGCCACTGCTCCACCGTGCGGTGGTAGTGATAGGAGCGGTTCTCTATGGCTCGCACATCCAGGCCGTATTTCTCCATGAGGATAAGCGTTTCCGCGAGGCTCGGAATGTAGCCACCGGGAAAGATATGCCTGATTGTGCAGTAGTTGGTCGGCCGCTTCTGCATGTTGAACGTCGAAGAGATCAGGCCGATGCCGCCGGGACGCAGGCCGGTGGCAATGCTCCTGATCCACTGCTCATTGCAGTCCCGTCCGGCGTGCTCATGAACGCCGACCGAAACGAAGCGGTCGTAGCGGCTGGGCTCGTTTGCCAGCTCGCGATGGTCTTTCTCCACCAGCGTGAGCTTGCCGTGGAAGTTGCGGGATTCCATCAGCATGCGCATGCCGTCGTTCTGGCTCGGGACAAGTCCGTAGCTGGTCACATCGGCGCCGTACTTCCCGGCGGCGAGCATCGACAGGTATCCCCAGCCGGGGCCGACTTCGATCAGCCTGTCGCCGGGGCTGAGCTGAAGCTTCTGGCAGATCAGCTCGAAATTGTTGTGCTGCGCCTCGTCGAGTGTGCTCGTGTCCTCCTTCCAGAACCCCTCGCTATACCCATAGGTGTCACCCAGCAGCAGATGAAAGAAATCAGTCGGCAGGCCATAGTGGTAGGTGGCGTTGCGCTTGGCCTGGGCCAGGTTCTTATTGTTTTGCTGCCACTCGAGGAAGCGTCGCTTGACGAGAGTTAACGGGTGTTCAATACGACCGAACGGCTTTTGAAATCCGATGTGGATCAGCTTTCGCAAACCATGATCACCGACGATATCGACATCGCCGTCGAAGTAAGATTCGAGGAATTCGAACATCCCGCCGAGCGCCATACGCCATTCCGCGGAGCGATGGCGGAAGATGATCGTCACGTCCGGATCGCCGAGGCGGGTGCTGTGGTAAGTGCTGTTGTCGGAAAAAACAAGCTTCAGATGGTATTTCTGGCCCTCGGCAACGCTGTCGACGATGCGCCGGATCAGCGTTCGTATCATGGCCATTCCGCACGACCAGCGGTTCGTGCGTCCACTTCGGTAAATCTTTGCATGCATCCTCCCAAATGCAGTTGACGATTATTCTATCCATGTTCCCGAATCGATGGGAGCTCGGATGACACTCGACGCCTGTGCACCCGGCTCCAGGAACCAATATCTCATTCGCCCGAAACGGTAGTCATGCCACGAGCGCTCGGTAATTCAAGCTGATTGTCGGCTGCAGGCTTTGTCCGTCACACGCTAAGCTTGCCGTAGAGATCACCGCTGACTTCCGAATGCATGACTCATTCATTGACTTTCGCGCACCTTCGGCCGGCATCGATCGAGTCGACAGGGCAGTACCCGGATTGCTTCCCTGGACTCCGTGCCCAAGGTTGACAATCACCGCTGCAGCACTTGTGACGCGTCCGGCGGGCTGCCGGGCTGGGCAGGGCAGGGTGTCCCGGTGCAGTACCAATGGCTTACCTGAATAGCACCACGCCGGGGTCGGTCCAGGTCGATAATGAGGTAGACGACCAAGGCGATGAGCATCACCAGAACGAAGGCCGCGAGGGTGACCCGATGCCCGGCAATTCCCGATGCAAAGCCGTGCGTGGCTGTTGTCCGCACGATCGTCGCGAACATCAGAAACAGAACGATTTCCGGTACATGCCGTTTCAAGGCCGCATTCCTCGTGCCGGATGTATCGATGAGTTCGTTCAGGGACTGGATGAAGAGTCCGCTGGTGACAGGTCCTGGGTCCTGTTCCGCGGCCTTCACGGCATGGTTCCAGAGTTGCGCTTCCATCTGCTTTGCCTGGTGCAGCAGCGATTCGTGCAATTCGGGCTGCGTGGAATCGACACGGCCTTCCAGGATGCGGACATCGAGGTATTGGCGGAGCAGTGTCCGTACTTCGTCGCGCATGTCCCCGGGAAGCAGTTGCGCCCGGAGATACGTGGTCCCGATGGCATTGGCTTCGGCCACGACCGTCTGGCTACGATCCTCGTAGCGTTGCAGCGCCGCAGAGAATGTAAAAGCCAGCAACAGCGCCAGCAGACCCAGCATCGAGGCCAGCACGGCGTTGGCTTGCGTGATCGCTTCAGTCGCGATCGCCTGTTTGCGACGACCGCTACGAAAGCCAATTTCCATGGTGAGCAGCATGCAGATAAAAAGACCTGACACGACCAGGACGCTGCTATCGCTGTACATGATTTCCCTCATGATGCGATAGTCTTCCTGGTAGCAAGACCGTCCAGCAATTTTTATACAAACCTGGCCCTTATCGGGCAATCAATAATGCAGCAGTTGCTCACACCTTGACCGTAGAAAGGCAAAGCGCATCACTTCGAGGTTTCACCGCACAGGGTGATGGCCTATTGTGCGCTGGCGTACAGACTGAACCCGGGTTCGCCCCTACGCTGATCAGCTGGATATAGATGGTTGGCTGGCGATCATTTGCAATGGGGTTGAGAATGTCTAACCTTGTAATGGAAGTGTGTTTTATTGAATAGGTGGCTGAGAGTGCCATTTAATTTGGTCCGGGCATGTGGGTGGAAACCCGGGCTGTTTACATCATTCACGAAAAGGAAAATTTCCATGAGCACCAGTAATTTATCTGTCGAAACAGGATCCTCCGACGTGACCAAAGAACAGTTGATCCATGATTTCAAGGTGGTGGTTGCCGATGCCGAAGCGTTGCTGAAGGCGACGGCCGGCCAGGGTGGCGAAGCGATGGCGGGCGTTCGCGCCAAGGTGAGCGAGTCGCTCAGCGCTGCCAAGGCAAAATTGAGCGATGCCGAGGCGGCTGTGGTGGCCAGGACCAAGGCCGCGGCCAAGGCGACGGACGAATATGTCCACGGCCATCCATGGCAGGCGATTGGCATCGCTGCCAGTGTCGGCGTAGTGATCGGCCTGCTGATCGGGCGGCGCTAATCCGGCGATGACAGAGGAATCTCACGCTGCGACGGGAGGGTTGTTTGAATCCCTGAAAACGCTTTCGGGGAGCGTGGTCGGCATTGTTCATACCCGCCTCGAGCTGCTGTCAACGGACATAGCCGAAGAACGGGAGCACCTGACCATACTCCTGCTGTTGGGTGTGGTTGCCCTGTTTTGCCTGGGCGTGGGTGTCGTGCTGCTGGCGATCCTGATTGCGGTCGCCTTCTGGGAATCACACCGGCTCGCGGCACTAGGCGGCCTGACCGGTTTTTTCCTGATTGCCGGTAGCGGTCTCGCTTGGCTTGCCCTGCACAAGGCCCGGACCAAGCCGAGGCTATTCGAAGCCAGCCTGGCGGAGTTGTCCAAGGACCGGCAGCACATCTCTTCCGGATCATGAATCAAAAACTGACCCAACTGGCCGAACGTCGCCGTCAACTGGTGTCGCAGGCTGCGGCCCAGCGGATCGCGCTTGCACACAACGCTGAGCCATGGCGTTCGCGGCTGGCACTGGTCGACCGGGGGGTGGCTGTGTTCCGTACTATCGGGCGTCACCCTGGCTTGATGGTGGGGGCCGCACTTCTGCTTGTTGTTTTGCGTCCGCGACGCGCCGGCAAATGGCTGCAGCGCGGCTGGGTGGTGTGGCGGATCGGGCGCAGGCTGCGTTGACGCTGAGCGGCTTTCTCAGGCCGCATACCCGAGCACGGCGAAGTAATGGCAGGCCGTGCCCGTCAGGACGAACAGATGCCAGATGAAATGGCCGTAGCGCAGGCGCGAATCGAACGCGAAGAAGACCACCCCTAGCGTGTAAGCCAGGCCGCCGGCGACCAGCCATAGCAGGCCGGATGTCGGCACGCGATCAGACAGGGGATGGGCTGCGATGACGATAAGCCAGCCCATGAGCAGATACAGGCTGGTGGTGAGGATGGGATGGGTCAGCCGGTTCAAAGCCTTCAGGGTGACGCCGGCCAAGGCAATGCCCCAGACGAGACCGAGCAGCGTCCAGCCCCAGGTGCCTCGCAGCACCCCCAGGGTGAAGGGTGTGTAGGTGCCGGCGATGAGAAGAAAGATGGCGGAGTGTTCGATGACCCGAAATACACGCTTGGCGCGGCCGATGGGCAGCGCGTGATACAGGGTGGAGGCAAGGTACAGCAGCACCATGGTCGCGGCGAAGATGCTCGCGCCGACAATGAACCACGCATCGCCACGCCCTATCGCATGCACGATCAGGAAGGGTGTGGCCACCACTGCCGCGATCAGCCCGAATCCGTGACTCAGGCTGTTCGCGATTTCTTCCTCTCGCGACTGGGCGCGTCTGCTTGCTGTAAACGGCAGATTCACGACATTCGCTCCAACTATCGATAGTTCAGGACTGGCACGACCCCGGATTTTCCTCGAACGGAAGCCGGATGGAAATGAGCTAAACCGGTAAGGGTGCTAGCACACTTCGCCGCACCGAATCGTAACCAAACCATACGCGGACGTGTCCATTTCCCCTATAAACTGAGACAACGTACTCAAGGAGTGAACTTGGATCTCTACCTGAAGGGCTTCGTGATCGTCGTCGCGGTCCTCTTTGCTCTCGCCCTGTACTGGATGCTTGCGCCCCTGTGGGGCGCCCTTGCCTGGGGCATCTGCCTCGCTTTCCTGCTGGCTCCGGTGCATCGCTGGCTGATGCGCAAGCTGAAAGGACGCGCCGGTCTTTCGGCAGGAATCATCACGGTGCTGGTGCCTGCTTTGCTCGCGGGCCCGGTCGCCAGTTTTGGCGTGGCCTTCACCAGTCAGGTCGGGGATCTGGTGACACGTCTGCAACAGCAGCCGCTGCGCTTCGATGCGGGTCTGCTCGCGCAACTGGAGCATTACCGCTTCATCGGCAGCTTGGCCGAGTGGCTGCGCCAGAACCTCACCGCCACGACTGAACAGCTCGATGGCTGGCTGGTCAGCGCTGCCCAGATGCTGTTGCAGTCTCTGGCGGCCACGGGCGGCAATTTCGTGCTCAGCGCACTGGGTACGATCATCCATTTTTTCATGATGCTATTCCTGTTGTTCTTTCTGCTGCGCGACGGCCGCAAAATGCTCGACCGTGCAGTTCGCTTGGTTCCAATGGAACCCCAGCACCGAAGTCGGCTGCTCAAACTGGCGGGCGACACGACGCGCGCCGTGGTCTATGGCGAGATCATGACGGCTCTTGCCCAGGGCACGCTGGTGGGCATTGGTTTCGCCATCGCGGGCCTGCCCTCGTCCATCGTGTTCGGTGCGCTGGCGGCGATTCTGGCGCTGCTGCCGGTAGGTGGTGCGGCCATCGTGTGGGTGCCGGCAGTCCTTTTTCTGCTCGGCACTTCGCAGTGGGGCTGGGCGATTTTCATGCTGGTTTGGGGTACGGGCGTGTCCGTCTCCGACAACCTGATGCGGCCGCTCCTGATTTCGAGGTATGCGCCGGTATCGACACTCGCCGTATTCATCGGCGTCATCGGCGGCATCTCGGCCTTCGGCATGATCGGCGTGATCATCGGCCCGGTGCTGCTGACTGTCCTCGTTGCGCTGCTGGGTTTTCTCGACGAGACACTGTCGCGCCAGCCAGGAAACGGATGACAACCCGGAGTTCGCCCTAATGACCAAATTGAACCTTCCCTTGCTTCGCCCACCGTCTGCATCCAGACGCATGGCGCTGGCCATATGCTGTCTGCTCACGGGTGCAGGATGTGCCACTCTCCCGGACGCCGCGCGCGAGATGGAAACGCCCCACACCCAGGTGGTGGAGTTCGAGGGCGCACGCGGTCCTGTCTCCGCAGGCAGGAGCGACGCCATCATCGATAAGCTCCAGAGCACATCAGGCGATATCGACATCCTGCAGAAGCATCTGGCCATGGAACAGGCGATCAATATCGACAGTCCGCTGGTGCTGGGCAACAAGCTGACCCTGCTGCAGGACGGCCCGGCGACCTACCAGGCCATGTTCGCCGCCATGCGCGAGGCCAAAGACCACATCCACCTGGAAACCTACATCTTTGAAGATGACGACATTGGCAAGCAATTCGCCGACCTGCTGCTGGAAAGACAGGCCGCCGGCATCCAGGTCAACCTCATCTACGACAGCGTCGGCTGCCTGAATACGCCCAAGGAATTCTTCGAGCGCCTGAGCGCCGGCGGCATTCAGGTGCTCGAGTTCAATCCGGTCAACCCCCTGGCCGGAAAGAAAAAGGAATGGCTGCTGAACAACCGCGATCACCGCAAGCTGCTGGTGGTCGACGGCCGCATCGCCTTCATAGGCGGCATCAATATCAGCGAAACCTATTCCAGCGGCCCCTCTACCCGATCGGGCAGAAAAAAGGGGGCGAAACCCGCGGGTTGGCGCGATACCCACCTGCAGATCGAAGGGCCGGTGGTGGCGGAGTTCCAGAAGCTGTTTCTGGACACCTGGAGCAAGCAGAAGGGCCCGCCTCTCACCGGGAAAAACCACTTCCCGGCACTCGACAAGCGCGGTGACGACATCGTGCGCGCCATCGGCAGCGCCTCTTCCGATCCCCACAGCCTGATCTATCTGACGCTGATGTCGGCGATCGACAGTGCGGAACAGCGCATCTATCTCACCAATGCCTATTTCGTTCCCGATCCGCAATTGATCAAGGCTTTGACCGACGCCGCCAAGCGAGGTGTCGAGGTGAAGCTGGTTTTGCCGAGCCATACCGATTCGTGGGCGACCTTCCACGCCGGGCGCTCGCATTATTCGAAGCTGTTGCGTGCCGGCGTAAAGATCTACGAGCGGCGCGGAGCGGTGATGCATTCCAAGACCGCCAGCATCGACGGCGTCTGGTCGACCATCGGTTCAACCAATCTGGACTGGCGCAGCTTCCTGCACAACGACGAAATCAATGCGGCGATTCTCGGGCGCGATTTTTCCCGGCAAATGGACGCCATGTTTGCCCGGGACCTGGCGGAGTCCGATGCCATCGATCTCGAGCGCTGGGAGCAGCGGTCGCTGATGTTGCGATTGAAAGAGGGAGCGGCGCGGCTCGCCGAATACTGGTTGTAGCCCGGAGCGACCCAGGGAAAATCCCCAAGGGCCCAAAGAGGCATTTTGCGTGTTCGTGTCGCCAGACAGGTTCGCGGGTTCAACGCCTGAAGTGATGAATCGCGCATTAAAAAACCCGCGAGAGCCAAGCTCCACGCGGGTTTCGGACGTTGCGTCAACGCCCAGAAGTGCAGGCGAGATCCTGAGCCCCCCGACATGAAGTCGGTTTTGGCCCTGGCCCCGCGCTTACTTAAGACGCAAGTCGTTCTTGACGGATGTCACGCCCTTCACGCCGCGTGCCAGCTGGGTCGCCCTGTTCGCCTCTTCACTCGTGGCCACGAAGCCACTCAGCTGCACCACACCCTTGAAGGTCTCGACGTTGATTTCATGAGCCTTGGTCAGGGGATCCTCGACCAGGGCTGCTTTCACCTTGGTGGTGATGACGGCGTCATCGACGTACTCGCCCGTTCCCTGCGTTTGCGAGGTGGACGCACAACCGACGACGGAAACCAGCGCGACGGCCAGGACCACGGCGGAAAGATACTTGTTGAAATGTTGTTTCATTGTTGATTCTCCAAATGTACGAAAAAGAAGGGATTGCTTGACTCCGGCTTCCTTGTCACGAAACCTCAATGCCAGCATATTCATAACGCCCGGTTCGGTCGGTGCGGTGGCGCACATAACGCCGAGAAGGATGCCGAAATATTCCTCAGGTGAAACACACTGGGTCTGGAATGGACGGCGCCGTGCTCACCCGACGCAACAAGGAACGAGGTGTTTTTAAGACAAGCCTGGGCGCTGCCCTTAGGGCGCGACATTTTCGGCAACGAGCAGGCGGGCGAAGTCCGCGGCGGACACGGGGTGGCTGAAATGGAAGCCTTGCCCCACATCGCATTGCCGGTCCTGCAGGAATGCGAGCTGCTCATGCGTTTCGACGCCCTCGGCAATAACCCGCTGCTTGAGGTTTCTTCCCATTCCGATCACGGCATTGACAATGGTTGCAACGTCCGCGTCGGTGGCAATGTCGCGCACGAACGACTGGTCGATCTTCAGAGTGTCGATCGGGAAGCGTTTCAGATAACTCAGGCTCGAATAGCCGGTACCAAAATCATCGATGGCAAGTTGCACCCCCATGGCCTTGAGTGCTTGAAGCACCTTCGCCGACGACTCGGCGTCGTGCATGAGGATGCTTTCGGTCAGCTCCAGCTCGAGATAGCGCGGCTCCAGGCCGGTCTCCTTCAGGATCAGGGCAACGCCATCGAGAAAATCTTCATGCCTGAACTCCACGGCGGAAACGTTGACCGCCACGGGCACGGCGCGCAGGCCCGAATCCAGCCAGGCCTGAACCTGCCGGCAGGCCTCGCGCAGCACCCAGCGGCCGACCGGAACGATCAGCCCGTTTTCTTCCGCGATCGGTACGAACTGCGCCGGGTAGACGAGTCCGAGTTCAGGATCCTGCCAGCGGATGAGGGCCTCGGCACCGGTCATCGTGCCTGAGGCAAGGTCGATCTTCGGCTGGTAATGCAGCAGGAACTCGCCCTGCTTCAGGGCGCGTCGCAGACTGCCTTCGACAAGCCGCCGGCGGACCGCGCGGATGTTCATGTCGGTTCTGAAAAACTGGTAGTTGTTGCGGCCGCTCGCCTTGGCGTGATACATCGCGGTGTCCGCGTTCTGCATCAGGGCATCCACATCGCTGCCGTCGTCCGGAAAAATGCTGATGCCGATGCTCAGGCTGATATGGAGTTCGTGTTCGCCGATCCGGTGCGGGACGTCGAACGCGGCACGCAGGGTTTCCGCGACGTGGGCCGCATCCTGCGGCTGCCCGATCTCGTCCAGCAGGATCACGAACTCGTCACCGCCCTGGCGGCATACCATGTCGGTGGCGCGCACACACGCCACCAGTCGATTCGCCACCGACTGCAGCAGCTGATCGCCGATCGCATGCCCCAGCGAGTCGTTGATGTGTTTGAAATTATCCAGATCGAGGAACAGCAGCCCCACCTGCTTCTGGTGCCGCTTGGCCAGACCGATCGCATGGGAAAACCGTTCTGTCAGCAGGAGGCGGTTGGGCAGGCCGGTAAGAAAGTCGTGCTGGGCCAGATGGGCCATTTCCAGCACCATGGCCCGCGACTCGCTGACGTCGTGAAACACGATCACCCCACCGGCGACCTGACCGTCCCGGTTGTGGATGGGAGCGGCGGAGTCCTCGATTGGGGATTCGAATCCGTCGCGGCGGATCAGCACGCAATCCGTGGCCAGTCCCACCGTCCTGTCCTCCGCGATGGCTCGCAGCATCGGGTTCACAGCAGCCAGACGTGTCGTGCTGTCGAGGATATGGAATACCTCTGAAATCGGCCGGCCCAGCGCCTCCTCATGCGACCAGCCGGTCATCGACTGCGCCACCAGATTCAGATAGGTCACGTTTCCCGCAAGATCGGTGGTCAGCACGGCATCGCCGATGGAGTTGAGCGTGACCTGGGCGCGCTCCTTTTCCTCGAAAAGGGCTTCCTCTGCCGTGCGCAACACGAACTCCGCCGATTTGCGTTCGGTGATGTCCTCGACTGTCTGCACCAGACCGAACCGTTTTTTGCCATCGAGCATGGCGGCGCTGTTGACGCGTGTCCAGACGATACTCCGGTCTCCCTGCAGGAAACGGAACTCCGTCTGGAAGGGGGCCTGGTCCCGCGCTGCGATGCGCCACTCGGCAAGGACACGTTCGCGATCCTCCGGGTGGATCGCCATGCTCCAGTTCGTGCCAAGCGTCTGTTCGAAGGTCAGCCCCGATATGGCGTGATACGCCGCGTTGGTGTAGACGCAACTCCCCTCGGCATCGGAGACGAAAATGCCCAGCGGGGAGGCATCGCTTATCGCGCGAAACCGCGCCTCGCTGCTCTGCAACGCGCTTCGGGCTGCCTTGCGATCGATGACGTAGCGCAGGGCACGCGGCAACCAGTGGGCGTCGACGTGGCCTTTGGCGAAATAGTCATGCGCGCCGCGCTCCACGGCCAGGCGCGCGGTTTCCTCATCCGTCAGTCCGCTGAGGACCAGGATGAGGGCGTTGGGCGCAGCCCGAAACACCTGATCGAACGCTTCGAGGCCCTGGCTGTCGGGCAGCGACAGGTCGAGCAGGATCACCTCGAAGTTATTACCTTCCAGTCGTTCGAGCGCATCGGAAAGTCGCGTCACCCATTCGACACGAAACAGGCTGTTTCCGGAGTTTGCGAGTGCATCCTGGATCAGCCCGGCATCGGCGGGATCGTCTTCGATCAGCAGGACGGAGGTGGGGGCAACGTTCATGTGGCTGTCACCTCGCGACATGGTCGAGGGTTGAGTCGGAATCACGGTGACCGCTTTGCCCTAGTGATCACGACCCTTGCCCTGATTGTTGCCGTGGTTGCCGTTCTTCTTGCCGCGATCATCGTCCCGCTGGTTATTCCGGCGATCGCCATGTTGCGTCTGGTAATGCGAAACATACTCGCGCTCATACCAGTTGTTCTGCACGAAGTAGACCCGTTCGCCGCAGGCATTGTAATGGCGACAGTGTTTGCGCCAGTCTTTGGCGTGGCCCGGGGGAACGTTCATGTAGATAGGGGGGCGGGTCATCGCTGACTGATACATGACTCGCGGCTGACGATAGAGCACTTCTGGCTGGGGATAGCCACCGATGTCGAGCCGGCCATAAAAGCCGGGTTGGCCGATGCTGACGGAAAAACCGACGTCGCTCGCGAAGGCCGGAAAGGTGGTGGCGGCCAGTGCGGCGGCGAAAAGCAAACGTTTCATGTTGAAGCTCCTGGGGAGATGGGTTGTCTTGCTGGTGGCGTGCTGAACCCCTGAGGGTGTTGCCACACCGATCTTTGCAGCAATCAGGCTCGAAAAAATCATCACGATGACTTCTTCTGTCTGGCGGCTACAAGATTCTGCTGGTGAAGAATCCGGTTCCATTCGTCATGGCTTGCAGCAAGGCTACGTGAACTCTGTCAGCTAATCCGTTCGATAGCGCACATAGACCTGTTTTCGTCGAATTGGTGGACACTCGACTTGACGGGCCGGGTCTGTGCAAAGCAATCCCCAATGGCCGCCGTGCCAAGTCGGATGATCATCCGCCGCGACAAATTTTCTTTAATGTTCGCTAGCGCACTGAACGTTACGAGGTATTCGCCTACGCTTTGTATCTTCCGGGTGCGACATCCCAAGTCGAGCCGGTTTGCTCGCGGACGGCTCGAAGCCATCCGTGCCCCAATTTCCCAATTTCAAAGGATTGACCATGAACCGTACGCTATTGATTTCTGCACTGCTCGCAACGCTGAGTCTGGCCGCTTGTGACAGGCCGACCGTGGTGACTGTGCCCGTCGCGGTGCCTGGCCCGGCGGGTCCCCAGGGCGAGACCGGCAGCCAGGGTGCAACTGGCTATCAGGGCAATACAGGTGTTCAGGGCGAGACCGGCAGCCAGGGGGCAACCGGATATCAGGGCAGCGAGGGTGTCCAGGGTGAAACCGGCAAGACCGGCGATGGCACCACGGTGATCGTGGTGCCCGCCGAGGCTGCTGCGCCAGCGAACTGAATCCACTCATCCATTCGAGGAGAACATCATGTTGGGAACCATACTGTTGATCGTCCTGATCCTGATGCTGATCGGCGCCATTCCGACCTGGCCGCATAGCAAAAACTGGGGCTACGGGCCCAGTGGCGGATTGGGTTTGATCGTGATCATCATCATCGTGCTGTTGTTGCTGGGACGGTTGTGACGGGTCGTCGCGCGTTGCGGTGCAACTGATTTGACCCTGCTTATCGGGTGGCAACCCCTGC
>Ga0209450_10000312_pt1 | contig 26080 bp, 29 predicted proteins | sample FrelakmetLWP11LW_FD_187149 | JGI IMG/M metagenome (GOLD analysis project Ga0209450, IMG submission 187149) | Freshwater lake sediment microbial communities from the University of Notre Dame, USA, for methane emissions studies - LWP11 LW (SPAdes)... | ecosystem: Environmental > Aquatic >...
CCATGTCGGCCGCTCCGGTACCGGTGAAAAGATCGGTGCCCGTGGTGCCGTCCAACCCGTACCCCGCGGAATGCAGGCTGTTCACTTCACTTATAAGGCCCTGGGCCAGTGCATCCAGGTCGTCCTGGTATCCGGCGATCTTGGTGTCCCGGGTCTGCAGCCAGCCGCCGATCCTGCCGCCCCCTATCTCGCCAGACAGGTTCACCAATCCACCGTTGACATCCGGCCAGAAAATGTCCGAGTGTCCCTCGGCATTGGTCTGCGTTGAAAGCTTCCAGGTGTTGCCGCTTTCCACCAACGGCCGGCCGGCGCCCACCGAGACGACCACCTGGCCGCTGGCGTCCTCGAAGCTCTGGATGTCGATGATCTCCGCCAGCTGCTTCAGGGCAAGGTCGCGGCGGTCGCGGTAGTCGTTGGCGTTCGTGCCGCCGATTTCGGTGCGAGCGATCTTCTGGTTGAGATCGGTAATCTGCGCAGCGAGGCGGTTGACGGCTTCCACGTCGCCCTCCACGGCCGTGTCGATATCCTCCTGGACCTGCTCGAGATCGTCGTATTTCTGCCGGATGGCGTCGGCCAGCCCCTGGCTGGTCGCCGCCGCCACCGAGCGCTCGGTCTGTCCTTCCGGGTTGAGGCTGAGGCCCTGCCATGAGTTCCAGAAATCGCTCAGGGCCTGGTTCAACCCGTAGCCTGCGCTCTCGTCGAAAACGACCTCGACGCGGTCGAGCATGCCCTTTTGGGCCTCCCACCGGCCGAGGTTGGCGTTCTCGTTGTTCAGTTGAACGCCGAGGAAGCGGTCGTACACCCGTTCGACGTCGGTCGAAGTCACGCCGTAGGACATCATCCCCAGACCGGTCTGGGTCGGCAGGCCTGTTTCCAGGTTCAACCGCTGGCGCGAGTAGCCCGGCGTGTTCACGTTGGCAATGTTGTTGCCGGTGACGTTGATGGCCCGCTGCTGCGTCAGCAGGGCGCTCGTTGCGGTGCTCAATACCCCGAACAGATGGGTCATGGTCAACCTCCTGCGACGGCCCGGCGGGCGTTGGGTGGCGCCTGCAGGGCCTGCAAAATGGAATGGGGCATGGCCGCCAGGGCCACCACCTCGTCGGCGGCCCCCAGCTTGATGGCCTCCTTGGGCATGCCGAAAACCACGCAACTGGCCTCGTCCTGGGCCAGGGTGCGGGCGCCGCTCTCGCGCATGGCGAGCAGCCCCCTGGCGCCGTCGGCCCCCATTCCCGTGAGAAGGGCGCCCACGGCGTTGCGGCCGGCCGTCTGGGCGACGGAATGAAAGAGCACGTCCACGCTCGGCCGCTGGTAGTGAACGCGGGGGCCGTCCTTGATCTTCACCAGGTAGGTCCCGCCGCTGCGCGCGAGCAGCATGTGATGGTTGCCGGGGGCAATCAGCGCCATGCCGGGGATCACGTGGTCGTTGTCGCGGGCCTCGCGGACCTCGAGCGGACCGATCTCGTCCAGGCGCTTGGCGAAGGACGTCGTGAAATGCTCCGGCATGTGCTGCACGATCACGATCCCCGGCGCCGTGGGCGGCATGCGCCGGAGCACCGCCTCGATGGCTTTGGTGCCGCCCGTGGAGGCGCCGATGGCGATGACCTTGTGGGTGGTCTGTACCAGAAGGCCTTCGACCGCCTTGCGGTCCTCGACCGCCGGGGCGTTGGCCGGATCCGCCTTGATGTTCGCCACCGCGGCCGACCGGATGGCATGCACCAATGGCCGGGAAATATCCTTGGTTGAATAGGCGGCGCCCGGCTTGCACAAGACCTCCACCGCGCCAAGGTCCAGCGCCTTCAGGGCCAGTTCGCTGTTTTTGGGAGTGAGCGAGCTCAAGACCACCACGGGCAACGGGTAATGCTTCATGAGCTTGGCCAGAAACGACAGGCCGTCCATGCGGGGCATCTCCAGGTCGAGCGTGATGACGTCGGGGCGCAGTTCAACGATCTTGTCACGAGCGACATAGGGGTCCACCGCCGTCCCGACGATCTGAATGTCGTTGTAGCGCGACAGCTCTTCGGTGATCACCTTGCGCACCACCGCCGAATCGTCGACGACCAGCACCCGGATCATGGCATCACCCCTGTTCCGCAGCCGTACGCGGAGTTGCGGCCAGCTCCCGCGGCAGCCCCCCGTCCACCCGCATCCTCACCCGGCAGACACCGTTCTCCAAAACGAGGTGGCTCAGGCCGGCGGGATCCTTCCATTCGGGCCCGTCGGCGGATGCGAGATAAGGCGTGTGGATGTTGAATTCATGCTCGCTGCCGGCGATGGCGGGCAGCAGGTTGCCGCAAACGACGTTGGCGAGCTCTCTCAGGGCGTCCCGCTGCTCGTCGGCAGACAACGTCGTCCCTTCTTCGGCCCCCAGCATGTTGGCGGCCAGCTCCGCCAGCACCGAAGCGGACAGAGCCAGCTCCATGCCGCCGGTGAAGCGACCGGTGAAGTCCACTCTCACCGTCTCCAGCGGCGATCCTGCGGCGGCCGGAGCTTCCGGCGCGGGAGCGGCGAAAATATACGCCAGCCGCTCCAGTGTCTCCATCGTCACTTCCGCCAACCGGGCGCTAATGGCTGCGTTCATGGAACACCTCGCTTCCCAGGACATCCTTGAGCGTGTCGCGGATCATCTCCGGCGAGAACGGCTTGTGGATGAACCGCACCCCTATTTTCTGCAGCCGCTCGATGCGGGACCGGCTGCCCTCCGTGGAAATGACAATGGTGGGGATCGCCTTCAGTTCCGGTTGGGCCTGCATGCGCTCGATCATCTCCTCGCCGTTCATCACCGGCATGTTGATGTCGGCAATGACCAAATCGATCCAGTGCGCCTCCAGGGCGGTCAGGCCCTCTTGCCCGTTGGAGGCTTGATGGACCTCTCCGATCGCAAGGCCGCTCAACTGCATGGCCTTTTGGACCATCGACCGCATCACCCCGCTGTCGTCGACTATCAGGATGTTGATTGCCATGGACCACCTGCGGATGCGTTGCTTTTTCGCATGTAAGGTTTGTCTTTCCGGCGCCGCGCTCCGGCGCCCGTCGTCTCTATACGGCCATCGCCTGCGACAGCTCGTTGGCCCATTGCAGGGTCTGGCTGGCGACTTTTTCCAGGTGAGCGGTGCCGAGCCCGAGCCGCCGCGTGACCGTCGTCGACGGCTCGTGTTGGAGCCCCTCCCGCCCCACTCCGATCCCGATCATCAGGCACAGCACGTTTGCCACGTGCACGATATCCAGCATGGTGTCGACGCGCTCCGCCTTCTCCGGCGCGTGGTGCCAGCGCACGGCATGCACAATGCCGGCCGGCAGCGACCACTTGGAAAGCACTTCGGCGCCGATGGCCGCGTGGTCGGTCCCCAGCACGATGGCTTCGGCGGTCTCAAACGGCAGCCCCTGGGCCAGGGCCATCTCGATCTTGCCGTAGTCGTCCTGGACGAACTGGCCCAGAATAAGCTTGCCGACATCGTGCAGGAGCGCGGCGGTGAAGATTTCTTCGGCCGCCTTCATCTTCAGCTCACGGACCAGGCCCTCGGCCGCCACCGAAACCGCCAGGGAGTGGCGCCAGAGCTCTCCGGCCGGCAGATCATATCCCGGAACGCTGCGGTCCATGATGGCGCTGGTGCACGCCGCGATGACCATCTGAACCAGCCGCTTCAACCCCAGCAGGATCACGGCCTGACGCACCGACCCGACCTTCGAGGGGATGCCGAAATAGGCCGAGTTGGCCAGTTTGAGCAGGTTCGCCGTGAGTCCTGCATCCTGCCGCAGGATCCCCTCGATCTGCTGCACCGTGACGTCGGCGTCGTCCGCCAGGGCCAGCAGTTTGAGCGCGGCTCCGGGCATGCCCGGAAACGTCTTGATCATCGGGGTGATCTGGTCCAGCCGCATGGTATTCCAGCTCCTTTGCCTCTTTCAATCAGAACCGAATGCGTTCGAGCGCACATCCGCCCGGAGAACCACCTTCCCCTGAGCGGCTTCCAACCGCCCCACCGACCGAACCGCCGCCGGAATGGCGGCAAGCGCCTTGGATGTCATAAGGGCCTCTTGGTGCCGTTGCTGCTGAGGAGCACCTCGCCGTTCGACACTTCGAAGTGAATCGTGCGGCTCACCGAGCCGCCGACGTCCTCGGCCTCGAGCAAAATGTTGTTTTTCCACAGGAGCTTTTTCAAAATCGTGTAGTTGCGCTCGCCGATCTTGAACACCTCGTTCCGGCCCATCGGATTGCCGCAGCCGGCGGCCTTGACCACCAGCCGCGCTTTCGCCGCCCCCTTGTCGTACAGGGTCCTGAAGAGCAACGGCACCCCGGTGTCGACGAACATGGCCGGGTTGGCCTGCGCTTTCTCGGGGTTGATGCTGGACAGCGGCAGCATGGCGTGCAGCAGCCCGCCCACCTTGGCCACCGGGTCGAACACCATCAGCCCGAGACAGCTGCCCAAGGCATGGGTGACGAGCATGTCCCCGTTGTGCCCGGTTTTCATGTCACCGACAAGAACGGTGAAATTCATTGAAAATTCGCCTCCAGTAACGAGTGCGCCTTACTTCCGGTACACCGCCGGCCGCACGTAGCGGAAACGATGTTTGATCGCCGAGAGGCCTTCCGAGTGCCCGACGAACAGATACCCGCCGTCCTCCAGCACATCCCAGAAACGGTTGATCAGCTCCTGCTGGGTGGGCCGGTCGAAATAGATCATCACGTTGCGGCAGAAGATCACGTGGAATCGCCCTCGCATGGGCCAGGGTTCCATCAGGTTGAGATAGGTCAGGTGCACCAGCTCGCGGGCTTCGGCGGCGACGTGGACGCTGCCCGGCGGACCGTTACTCAGGGCCGTGAAATACTTGCGGTACTGCGGGGCCGGCAGCTCTTCAACCGCCTCTTTCGGGTACTGCGCCTGGCGCGCCTGGTCCAACATGCGCCGGGAGATGTCGGTGGCCAGGATGCGCACGTCCCGCCGTTCAACGCCGGCCAGGTGTTCGCGCAGCATGACGGCCAGCGTATAGGGCTCCTCTCCCGAGGAGCAGGCCGCGCTCCAGAACCTGAGCCGCGGCTGGGTCAGCTCCGGCAGCACGGTGTCACGCAGGAAGCTGAAGTGATCCATCTCTCTGAAGAAACTCGTCTTGTTGGTGGTCATGACGTCGATCAGCCGAGCGATCTCCTGGCCGCCTTGCTCGCTGTCGAGGAAGTCAAGGTAGTCTTCCACCCGGCCGATCCCCAGAGACCGCAGCCGCTTCATGAGACGCGCCCGCACCAGGGCCTCCTTGCCCTGCTTCAGGTTGATCCCGGCGGTCCGGTAGACCATGTCGCTGATCTTCTGAAAGTGTTGCGGTTTCAGATCGTTGACCTCAAGGTTCATGCGGCGCCCCGTCCCCTCTCCGGCCTCAAGCGGCGATGGCCTGGGACTTGTTGCCCGTCCCCTCTTCACGATACCCGTCCCGGCGCTCCGGTGTGGCGAAGCGCAGCAGCCCGCCGACATCCAGGATCAGCCCGACCCGGCCGTCCGGCATGATGGCGCCTCCGGAAATCCCCGGAATGTTCTTCATGGTCTGGCCCAGGCTCTTGATGACCACCTGCTGGCGGCCGACCAGCTCATCGATGACCAGCCCGGCCTGGCGCTCTTCATCCTCGACGATCACGACGATCGCCTCCTTCAGGTCGTCCGTGGCCCCGTCAAGGCCGTATAACCGGCCGATGCGGTACAAAGGAATGAGATGGCCCTGGAGCTTCAGCATCTCGCCCTTCCCAAACACCGTGGAGACATCCGCCTCGGCGGGTTTCACGGAGCGGATGATGGATATGGTCGGGATGACGTAGGTTTCGCAGCCGACCCGGATCACCATGCCGTCGATGATGGCCAGCGTCAGGGGCAGGCTCATTTTGAACACGCTGCCGGCCCCCTTCTCGGATTTGATCTCCACCGTGCCGCGCAGCCGTTCGATGTTTTTCTTGACCACGTCCATGCCCACCCCGCGGCCGGAAACGTCGGTCACGACCTTCGCGGTGGAAAAGCCCGGTTCGAAGACGAGGTTGAAAACCTCCCGGTCGCTCAGCTCCGCTGTCTCGCCGACCAGCCCGCGCTCGCGGGCCTTGGCGAGGAGCACCTCCCGGTCGAGGCCCTTGCCGTCGTCGCTGATCTCCACCACGACGCTGCCGGCCGAGTGGTAGGCGGCGATCTTCACCTTGCCCTGCTCGGGCTTGCCTGCCGCCCGGCGCTCGTCGGGCGTCTCGACCCCATGGTCCACGGCGTTGCGCACCATGTGGACCAGCGGGTCGTTGACGATGTCCACCAGGTTGCGGTCGATCTCGGTGTCCTCGCCGTCGGTGATAAAGTTGACGTTTTTGCCGAGCTTGTGCGACACATCCCGGGCCAGACGCGCCATTTTGCTGAAGGTGGCTTTCAGCGGAACCATGCGCATGGACATGCTGATGTCCTGAAGCTCCCGCACGATCTTGGTGGTGTGGACGACCTTTTTGGCCAAGCCGTGGTTCTCGCTGTTGACCACCAGGCCGTCCTGAGCCACCATCGAATGCGCAATGACGAGCTCGCCCACCATGTCGATCAGGCGGTCCAACCGCTGGGTGCTCACGCGCACGCCGGAATCCACCACCGTCCCGCCCGATCGCATCTGTTTCTGGGCGCGCAGCGCCTGACTGACATCGGCGACACTCGCCACCTGGGACTTGACCAGGGCGACCCCCGCTTTTTCGGCGGGATGCTCGCTCAAGGCCTGTTCGACCGGCGCCCGCTCCGCCTTGCCCTGCGCGACGAGGATGTCGCCGACCCGCGGGGTCGAGGGTTCCGCCGGCTCGTGGGAGACCCCGGCCGCCTCAGGGTTCTTGAGAACGATCAGCAGCGCATCATAGCCCTCCGGCTTGCGTAGCGGTGCGCCGGCCAGGGCCAGCTTGACGGCCGTCACCAGATGCTTGATCATGTCCAGCGCCTGCAGGCTGAGATCGGCGTAGCCTCCGCTGTAGCGAATTTCCCCGTCCCGCACCCGGCTCAACAGGGTCTCGGCGTGATGACCCATTTCGGCGACCAGGGTGAGATCGAGAAAACCGGCGGTTCCCTTGACGGTGTGGAAAGCGCGAAAAACCTTTCCCACGGATTCCATGTCTTCCGGGTCATGCTCGAGGGACAGCAGCGCTTCCTCGGCGTTTTGGATCAGCTCCGAGCTCTCGTTGATGAACTCCGCCATGAGGTCCGGGTCGAGGTTGTCCGGCAGGCGTTCCGCGCCGTCGACGGGAGGATGCACCGCTGTCTTCGCCTCCGGCGCCGACGCGCAGGACACCGCCGCGGCCGCCTCCGGCAGATCCATGGCGTTCATGGCATCATCCAGCAGTTCGCCGATGCGAGCGATGCCGGCCGGAAGGTCTTCGGCAGCACCGCCGGCCGCCTCCCGGCACAACCGGGCGGCCCGGTTCAGCCCGTCCCGGCCGGCCGGCCGGCAGCCGTCTGCGTGGGCGAGCCGCACCAGCGCCGCTTCGAGCCGCCGCCAGCCTTCTTGATCATGGGGCTCGAGCCGGATGAGCAGAGCCGCGGCATCGTCGATGCTCAGCGCCGGGGCTTCACCCGCGACCGCGGCCGCCGGCCCATTCGCCCCAAGGGCTGCGGCGAGCCGTGCCGCAGCCGCCGACGTCCGGCCCTCATCCGGCGGCCCGTCGAGAGACGCCTGGACCGCCTGGAGCGATTCCGCCAGGGCATCCACGGCGGCCAGCAGGTCCGGCACACCGCCGTCACCCAGCCGGTTCAGGCCGTCGACAATCGCCTGCAGCAGATGTTTCGTGGTCGGCGCCTTGGACGGTGCCGTTTTCAGGGTTTGGGCGAGCTCGGCGGCCATGGCTTTCCATGCGGCACCGTCGCTCACGTTGATGTCATCCAAGCCCTCGATGATGGCATTGATCTTCTCGGTCAATTTCTGTCTATTCTTGCTCATCCCAATGCTCCTGATTCGGTTCGGTGATGGCGGCGGCCGTCAAATCTCGCTGCAAAGCAGTTTCCCGTTGAGCCGCGCCCCCTGCATCCGGCCTTCGCGTTGGTAAACCGGCCCGTTTGCCAGGCCCTTGATGACCCCATAGGAGGCCTGCAGCAGTTCGCGGGTGTGGCGGCACAGCGCCTCGCTTCGGCGGTTTTCCGCGCGCAGGCGCTCCAGCAGATCCTTCAGCTCCGCACGGCAGCGTGTGAGGGTCTCCCGGAAAGCCGGCGGCGCAGCCTGTGCAAGCCGGCTCAACGTCATTTCGGCCGGATCGCAATCCAGCTGATCCGCCAACCGGCCGATCAGCTGCTCGCGCCCCTGCTCAGCGGCCTGCAGCCGCTGCAGGAGGGTTTCTTTCTCCGCGGCAGCCGGTCCGAGCTCGCCGGTGCGCGATCGGACCATCACCGCCCGCTCGCGGCCCATGGCCTGCAGCAATTCACGGCATAACGCCGCTTCCGTGCGCAGGAGGCCCACCAGGTCTCTGAAACTTGCATGCATTTCTCTGTCCCTTGGCATGGTGCTCCGCACATGACGATTATCGGCGGAGGATTCGAATAACTTTAGCTTTTCGATCGGATGGCGGCGCAGGACGGCAGAGTCTTCCGGTCAGCGATCAGGGCCTTTTTTCCGGAACCCTGCGGCCGGCCCGCCCATCTGCTCCAGCAGGATCGTCGAGAGGCCCAGGACGCCGGAGCCTGCCATTTTCTTGGCCAGTTCGGCGTCCATGAGGGAGGTGTAGATCTCCTCGGAGCGGCCACCGTCGATCAGCCCTGATTGGGGTACGGTCTTGCGCATCTCGCTCAACATGTGGTGGATGAAGAGCGCTTCCATGTCCTCGCAGGCCGCCTTCAACTTCGGGTCGACCGGCGCATCTGCGACGGCACGGGAGGGGCCGGACGAAGAGCGACGCCGGCCCGCGGGGTCGATCGGCAGGGCGGATACCGTTTTCGATATCGGCTCCGGCATCAGATGATCTCCAGCTCGGCCTGCAACGCGCCGGCCGCCTTGAGGGCCTGGAGGATGGAAATCAGGTCGCGCGGCGTCACCCCCAGCGCATTCAGCGCCCGGACCACCTCGCCGATGCTCACCCCGGTGGGCAGGACCTGCAGCGGCGCCCGGCCTTCCCTCACCATCGTTTGCGTTTCCGGGGTCACCACCGTCCGGCCTCTTTCCGAAAAAGGCATCGGCTGGGACACGTTGAAGCTCTGGTTGATCTCGACGCTGAGATTGCCGTGGGCGATGGCCACGGTGGAAATGCGCACGTTCTCGCCCATGATGACCGTGCCGGTGCGCTCGTTGATCACCACCCGCGACACGCTGTCCGGTGTGACGTTCAACACCTCGATCGCCGCAATCAGATGGGCGATGTTCCCGAAGTATCTCGGCGGCACGTCGACATGAATGGTGCCCGAGTCCTGGGTACGAGCCACTTGATCCATGAACCCGGTGTTGATGGACTCGGCCACCCGCGTGGCCGTGGTGAAGTCCGGCTTGTTCAACGCCAGTGTGAGCGACTCTTTCTGGTTCAGGTCGAACGGGATCTCACGTTCCACGCTCGCGCCCTGGACCACGCGGCCGACCGTGGGGAAGTTTTTCGCGACCTTGTCGCCGGTCCCCGCCCCGACCAAAAAACCGCCGGTGGCGACCGGCCCCTGCGCGACCGCGTACACCTGCCCGTCGGCGCCCTTGAGAGGGGTCATCACAAGGGTCCCCCCCTGAAGGGCTTTGGCGTCGCCGATGGAGTTGACCAGGGCGTCCAGCCGGCTGCCGGATCTCGCAAACGGCGGCAGCTCCGCCGTCACCATGACCGCCGCCACGTTCTTGACTTTGATGTCCTCCGCATTCACGGTGACGCCCATCTTTTCAAGCATGGAGGACATGGACTGCAGGGTGAACTGGGTCGTGTTGCTGTCGCCGGAGCCGGCCAGGCCGACCACCAGCCCATAGCCCACCAGCTGGTTCGGACGGACCCCGCGAAAAGCGGCGATGTCCTTGATCCGCGCGGCGTGAAGAACGTCTGTCAGCCCCAGGACGATCAGCCCGACCGCCATCAGCCGCAGCAGGCAGGCAACCGTTCTCGTCATAGGTTGTTTCAATGGCATACGGCTTTTCATCTCATCCCCGACTCAGAAAGGCCACACGGTTTCCAGAAAATTGGCCATCCACCCCGGACGCTGGCGATCGTCGATCACGCCGGAGCCGCTGTAGGCGATCTTGGCATCGGCCACGAAAATCGATTTGATGATGTTGTCGCTGGCGATGTCCCGCGGCCGGATGGTGCCGGAGAGAATGATCACCTGGTTCTCGTGGTTGACCATCACCTCGCGGGTGCCGACGATCCGCAGGTTGCCGTTCGGCAGGACCTCGGTGACCCGGCAGGTGATGAACGCCGTGAGATCGCCGCTGCGGGTGGTGCTGCCGTCGCCCTCGAAGTCGCTTTTCATGCCGCCTTTAACCGAGGCGGAACCGAAGGGGTTGATCTTGGGCATATCGCTGCCCAGCGCCCTGAGAACCTTGTCCTGCCACCAGTCCTCGATGCCCATGAAGGCTTCGATTCCAGCGGTGAGGCTGGAGTCGCGCTCGGTCTTGGTGTTGGCCTTGTTGGTCGCTTTGGAGGACTCCTCGATCTTGACGGTGACGATGTCGCCGGCCCGGCGGGCCTTGGTGTCCTGGAACAGCGGGTTCATCCCGGAGGCGCTCGTGTAGAGCGAGTTGTCCTGGTAGGCGGCGGCCCGCTCCGCATTCTGAAGGTCGAAGGCCTCGGCCGGGGGCGGCGGCGGTACCGTGGGCATGGCCACCGGCGGACGGCCGGCGCAGCCGGCGGCCAGCGCCAGCAGCCCGAGCATGAGACCGACAACGCCTGCCGCACGCAGTATGGATGGCAGTTTCATGAGGCACGCTCCCTTCCGGGTCAGGTTTCCCGCCCGCTCAAAAATCTATTTTCACGGTGTGTGAATCGACCACCCGGGCGTATACGACCTTGTTGGAGTCCAGATTCATGACCTGAACCAACTCGCCCTGACTGCCTTTCTGTTTCACCTGCCCAAACGCGGAAATCCGCAGCCCGGAGGTCTCGGCGATGATCCGGACCCGGTCCCCATTCTTGACCAGCGGCGGGAACTCCACCAGGTCCGGCCGCAGCACGGTGCCGGTGTCCACCGGTCGGCGGGTGCGCTTTCCGATCACCGTCTCCGGGCGGGTGATGCAGTCCGCGGGCAGCCCGGCCGCATCCACGGCCTTCACTTCGAGATCGTCGTCGTCGATGGGTTTGTACCGCCCCAGCGGCCGCCGCGCCACGACCACCCGGGTCATTCGCTCGAGGCTGACCGTCACCCACACCCGCTTTTCAAACTCCTCGTCGACGTTGAACACCACGCTGAGGGGGATGGCGCCGGCCCACTCGGTGTTCTTCGGGGCCAGCACGCGGGTCGTGAGGCGTCCCTGCGGCAGCACCACGGGCTCGCTGATGCGGATGTCCTTGATCCGCAGCGCGTCCGCCGCCCCGGCCGCCTGCTGCAGGATGTACTCGCGGATGATCTGCTCGATCCGCTCCAGCCCGACCGTGATCGCGGCCCGGGTGACCACGACGTCCGAAGGGATTTGAAGATCGAGCTGGGCCGGATCGATGCCGCTTTGCTTGATGCGCGCCAGGATGGCGGCCCGGTCGAACGCCCGCGTTTTTCCCGGCAGGGGTGAGCGCCCGAGCACCACCGCCTCCAGCCGGCGCACGAGCGTCGCATCGCTGCCGTCCACCTGGGCGATGCCGCCGAGCAGAATCTGATCGGCGGCGATGTCGGCCTGCTCATGGCAACGCACGCTGACCGGTTCGGCCGCCCCGGCGAGGCCGGCGGCGGCCCACAGCAGGCAGCCGGCAACGGCGGCCAGCGCCGCTGCCTGCGTCCGTTTAAACAGCCGCTGATCGGTTTTCATCGAGGGGCCTTACCGTTTCAGGTTGTTGGCGGTCTGCAGCATGTCGTCGGAGGCCTGGACCACCTTGCTGTTGGTCTCGTAGGCACGCTGGGCCGTGATCATGTTCACCATCTCGTCCACGATGCTGACGTTGGACATCTCGAGAAATCCTTGGGAGATCGTGCCGAAGTTCTGCTCGCCGGCGGTCCCGACGGTGGCCGTGCCCGAGGCGTCGCTGGGCAGAAAGAGGTTCTTGCCCATGCTCTGCAGGCCGGCCGGGTTGGTGAAACGCGCCAGCTGGATCGTCCCCAGCTGCACGGGCGCGGAGTCGCCGGCCCGCAGCGCGCTGACGGTCCCATCCAAGCCGACGGACAGGGTAACGGCATCGGTGGGGACGGTGATCTCCGGGGTGAGGAGGAACCCGTCCGGGGTCACGATTCGCCCGTCCTTTTCGAGCTTGAAGGCGCCGGCCCGGGTGTAGGCGGTGGTGCCGTTCGGCAGCGTCACCTGGAAAAAGCCGTTGCCTTCGATCGCCAGGTCGAGCTCGTTCTTGGTGAGCTGCAGCTCCCCTTCGGTGAAGTTCTTGGCCACCGCCACCGGCCGGACGCCGTGGCCGAGTTGAATGCCGGTGGGGGCCTGGGTGTTCTCCGAGGTCGAGCCTCCCGGCGGCTGCATGGTTTCGTAAAGCAGGTCCTGGAATTCGGCCCGGCTGCGTTTGAAACCCGAGGTGGTCACGTTCGCCAGGTTGTTGGCGATGACATCGATGTTCATGCTCTGAGCCTGCATGCCGGATGCGGCGGCCCACATGCTGCGAATCATAGTTCCTCCTCACGTGAACAAAATTTCAAATCTCAAATTTCAAATTTCAAATTATTTTTAAAAAGTCCGGCCCACCTCGTTGATGCTTTTGACATTCACCTCATCAACAGACCGGATGACGCGTTGGTACGACTCGTAGCCTCTCAAGATCTCGATCATCTCGACCATGCTCTGAACGGCTTCGACGTTGGACATCTCCAGGAACCCCTGGGCGATGCTTGAATACTCCAGGGTTTCGCCGCCCCCTGCCACCGCTTTGAAATAGCCCTGGCCGGTTTTGACCAGGCTGCCGGACTGGGGAAAATCCTCGATGCGCAGCTTGCCGACATCCCGTCCGTTCACCCTCACCGTGCCGTCCTCGCCGACGCTGAACGCCAGCCCGCCGGGTCCGGCACTGCGGCCGCCCTCCGCGCGGATCTCGCCGCCTTCGCCCTGAACCGGCCAGCCCTCCTGGGTGACGAGGATCCCTTCCGAACTCAGGGTGAAATTGCCGCGGCGTGTGTAAAGCGTGCCTTGCGGCGATTCGGCGCTGAAGAAGCCCTTGCCGTTCAAGGCCAGGTCGAAGACATTGCCGGTTTGCTTGAGCGGCCCCGGTGTGAAGTCCGTCCGGCTCTGGAAGGCAATCCAAAAATTGGAGCCGGCCTGGGGAGCCGAATACGGGGGTTGGACCGCTTGCGCCTGGCCGGCCTCGGAGGTCAGGTAGGCCTGGAAGGAGACGTCGTCGCGTTTGAACCCGGCGGTGTTGACGTTCGCCAGATTGTTGGCCACCACCTCCAGCCGCTTTTCGTAGGCCTGGGCGGCCGCCGCAGCCATGTAGATTTCACCGCTCATCGTTTTTCCTTTCAAGTCAGCCGGTCGCCCGTCGGCCCGTCGACCAAGTCGCTTCGGTTTTTTCGGGTCGGCCGGCGACCGGCTGACCGGTTACTTTGATCTAAGCAAGAGCCATACCAGGCGCACGTTCGGTCTGCCGCGATGATGCGTGATTCCGGCCGGGATACGACCGGATCGGTATCGGGCGGCTCCTTCGCCGACCGCCGATGGGCTGCCCCAAATCCTTCCGGCCCGGCAATTATTGCCGGGTGGCGGCTGCCGCGCCGGTTGCAACGGCCGCGCGCTGCAGCTTGAGCGCGAGCTCGATTTCGCCGGCCGGCAGGCGGGTCTGCGCGGCGATCTGCCGGGCGCTGAATCCCTGCGCGGCGAGTTCGCCCAGTCCGGCGTAGCGGCCTGGCAAGGTCCCGAGCCCGACCGGCTCGCCGTCCCCCAGGCGGAACGGGATATGCTCGGCCGGGGTCTCGGCCGCGGCATTTTCTGCGGCCGCTGGAGCCACCCCGGCGGCGCCCAGAACCTGCTGCAGTTTTGTTTCCTCGGCGTCCACGGCCGCGCGGATCGATGCCAGGGCCTGTTCGGTCTGCTGGCGGAGGGTTTGAAGCAGCACTTCCTGCGAGAACACGGGTGGCTTCCCCCGCGGGGGAGCCTCCGGCAGCAGCCTTTTGTGCCGCAGTTTGTTGTGTACCAGACAGACCAGCATGACGCCGCACAACGCCACCTGGATGCCGTCGGCCAGCATGTCCCAACGCAGTGCATCAAAAAATGTCAGCATCCGTTTCGTCCTCCTGAATTCGTCCGTATGGGGTCACACGCGGACGTCGATCCGTTTCTTGAACGATTCCTTGATCCGGCCGTCGTCCTGGGGAATGCGCCGTGCGCCCGGCCCCTCGGTCTCGGCTTCTGCCGCTTTCGCCGCAGAGGCATCTTCGTCTTCCTCGGCCGGCTCCTGCGCATCGGAGGGGTTTTCCTGTTCCTTGCGCAACTGCCTGGAAAACGCAGAGCCCCTGCCTGAATCCTTGCGCGGTTTCGCCCGCTTGACGCGATCGGTCTGAATCACGGGAGCAATGGTGGTGGGGAAAATAACCGGTTCCATGCCTGAACCCTCCTGGTTCCCGCCGGCGTCCCCTCCCGGTCTTCCCTCAGTCGTTGTCTTCCAACAGCCGCTCCTTGCGCAGCTTGTTCCGCAGTCGCACAATGGCCTGGGAGTGAATCTGGGACACCCGCGATTCTGTGATGTTCAACACCTCTCCGGTTTCCTTCATGGTCAACTCGTCGAGATGGTAGAGCGATATCACCAGCCGCTCTTTCTCGGACAGCTGTTCGATGGCCCGGGCCAGCGCGGCCTTGAGCTCCTTGAGCCGGGTCTGGGAGAGCGCGTCCTCATCGTGCTGAACGAGAAAGGTCATGAGCTTTTCCTTCTCGTCCCGGGAGGACACGCCCAGCTCTTCAAAACTGATGAAGGAGATGCTCGCCATCTGCTTGGTGCGGTGCAGGTCCTCGAGGTCGACGCCGAGCTCCTCGGCCACTTCATCATCGTCCGCATCCCGGCCCAGCCGTTGCTCGAGCCGCTGGCAGGCGTGTTCCATCTCGCGCAGCTTGCGCCGACTGGAACGGGAGAGAAAGTCCCGCGACCGCAGCTCGCTCAGCACCGCTCCCTTGATGCGGAAGATGGCGTAGGTCATGAACTTGTTGTCCCGCTTCGGGTCGTACCGGTCGACGGCCTGCATCAGACCGATGACGCCCACATTCATCAGGTCTTCGACATCCACGCTGGCCGGCAAATGGGTCGCAATGCGCTGCACGATTCGTTTGACGTAGGGCAGGTATTCGGTGATGAGCTGATCCCGGTACGCGGATCGCTTCTTGACGGGAGGGTGGGGGCGGCGTTCTGCCGTTTGCATGTGCATGCGAATCTCCTGAAGATGAAATCGCCCCGCCTACATGGGGGTGGTTCGAACGAGATGGTGCCAAAACAAGTTGGTGTTGCCCTTGGGCCGGCTCGCGGGCGCCAATTTGATCACCCGCCGGGCGAGATCGCTGAAGCCTCGGCCGGCCCGCGACTCCGGGTAAAGATCGCTGACCAGCCGCTGCTGCTTGACGCTGCGCGTGAGTTTGTCATCCCGCAGCACGCAGCCGAGATAGTCGATATTGATGTCCAGAAACCGGTCGGTGACCAGCTCCAGCTGCCGGAACACGTCCTGCGCCTCCTTGGGGCTTGCGGCCATGTTCACCACCAGCTTGCAGGATTTTTCGGAGTACTTGAGCGACAGAACTTTCATCAGCGCATACGCATCGGTGATGGAGGTCGGCTCGGGCGAGACGACCACCATGATCTCGTGCGCCATAACGTTGAAATCCATCACGTTGGAGGAAATCCCGGCCGCCGTGTCGATGAGCAGCAGATCCATGTCGTCGATCAGGTGGTCGAGATCCGTGAACACCTGCATTTTCTGCTCGTGGGTCAGCTGGGTCAGCTCCTGAATGCCGGAAGCGGCCGGGAGGATCTTCATCCGGCCCGGACCCTCCTCGATGATCTCCGCCATGGATTTCTCGCCGCGGATGACGTGGGAAATGTTGAACTTCGGCGCAACGCCGAGCAGCACATCCAGGTTCCCCAGCCCCAGATCCGCATCCAGGATCATGACCTTCTTCCCGAGCCGGCTGAGGGAATACCCCAGGTTGGCGACGATGTTGGTCTTCCCGACCCCGCCCTTGCCGCTGGTGATGGAAATCACCCGCGCCTGGGATTTTCGACGACGGTTATGCTCCGCGCCGCCGCACGACGGGCCGCGTCGCGGCAGGGGGATCACCTTGTTCGGGGGATGGTTCTCGATCATTCCTCGGCAGTCTCCTCACTCCGCATCGGTCAGCGGTAGGCGGATATTCGAACCCTGTCCCTCAACCCCGCTTCCGTGTCGGCCGGCTCCGCCACATCCGGGCTGCAGTTGCGGCACGCCTGGAAATGGCGGGATTCGGCCTCCGCCGGGGAAGCGAACTCAAGCAGGTGATCGCGTTTGATCTTGCGGACCCATTTGCAACCGGGTCGGTGATAGAGCTCGGAGCTGCGGTTGGCGACGAATGACGCCGCAGCGGGCGTTGCCCCCGACCGGCCGGCCCGCGCGCCGGTCGTCCCGCGGATGTCATGCGCCTCCCGGACCGGCCAGAGCCGGTTGACCAGCAGCTCGACGGATTGTTCCGTCACGTCCTCCGGGATGCGCGGACCGGTGCTCAGCCAGGAAAGCGGCAGTTGACTGCGGATCAGCACATTCAGCAGGCTGCCGCAGACGCCGGTTTCATCGAGCCGGGTGAAGGCCAGGCAGCTGACCGGGCCCCTCTTCCAGGCCGCGATGACCGCCATCAGGTCGGCCTCGCGGCTGCCGGCGTTCAACACCAGGTGAACCTCCCGGCACTTCAGCGCGGTCAGGATCTGGCGCACCTCGGATCGGCGCTCGCTTTCGCCGGGACTCACGCCGGGCGTGTCGATGAGGATGCGGTCCATGGATGACCAATCATCGAGCACCTGCCGCGCGTCGGCGGCGGAGGTGACCACGGCCAGCGGCACCCCCAGGATCCCGGCAAAGATCTGCAGCTGTTCGACGGCGCCGATCCGTTGATCATCCAGGGTCATCAAGGCCACCCGACGGCCCTTGCGCACGGCTTCGACGGCGGCCAGCTTCATGACCATGGAGGTCTTTCCGGCGCCGTTCGGACCGACCAGCGCCATCGCCCTCGCAGACCCGGGTTCACCCGTTTCGACGGAGCCACGCAGCCCCATGTCCTGAAGGGCCGGTGCCGCGAGGGCCCTCAGGCGGTCCAGACCGAGCAGCGGGTCGTAGCCCGGCAGGCGATTGATGTGCTCGATGAGGTCGGCCGCCAGGTCCGGCTGCACTGCTTGCGACAGGAAATGATGATACAGCTCCGCCAGTTCAGCCGCCGGTGCGGCCCCGCTTGACGCCGGCGTCGGCGCCGCGCGCCGGCCGGCAAATGACCGCAGGCTATCGTTCAGGGAATGAAACAGTCCGCGGCGAACCGCAGGCCGGTCGGCTTGGGGCGGCGCCGGGCTCAAAACCCGTTGGGCGGCCATGCGGCCGGCGGCGGTGTAGGCCGGCCACCCGGTGTCCATCGCGGCGGTCACCTCGACGCCGGACGACCGGGCGGCACCGAAAAATCCGCGGTTCTGCCGCAGGGTGCGCGCCGACAGGATAACGGCCTCCGGGCCGAACTCGTCCTTCACCATCTTGAGGGCCGCCGTCATGGTTTTGGCTTCAAAGTGTTTAATCTGCATCGGATAGCTCCACGGTTCCGAGGGATCGAATGTCCACGGTGTTCAGCACCTCATCGTAGGAGAGCACGCACAGGTTCGGGATGAATCGATCGACGAGCCGCTTGAATGAAACCCGCACGGGTGAGGAGCAGAGCACCACCGGCTGCAAATTCAAGGCCGCACAGCGCTCGATCTGGCGGCCCAGGCTGGTCATCATGCGGTTGGCGGCCGCGGGGTCCAGGGCCAGGATGCGCCCGTGATCGCCCTTCTGCAGAGCGTCCGCCAGAGCGCTCTCGACGCCGTGGCTCAAGGTGATCACGGACAGCGTCCCGTCCGGCGCCGCATGCATCTTCGTCAACGTCCGCGCCAGGGCCTGGCGCACATGTTCGGTCAGTGCGTCCGTGTCTTTGGTGAGGGAGGCCCAGTCCCCCAGGGCCTCCAGGATCGCCAGGAGATCACGGATCGGGACCTGTTCGCGCAGCAGGTTGTGGAGCACCTTCACCACCGCGCCGAGCGGGAGCAGGTTCGGCACCAGCTCCTCCACCACCTTGGGGTGGGACTGCTTCAGGTGGTCGAGCATCTGCTGGGCCTCCTGCCGGCCGAGCAGTTCGTGGGCATGCCGGCGGATGGCCTCCGACAGGTGCGTGGTCATCACCGTGGCCGTGTCCACGACGGTGTAGCCTTTGGCCAACGCACTTTCCTTTGCATTCTCCCGGATCCAGACGGCCGGCAGCCCGTAGGTCGGCTCCCGGGTGGCGATGCCGTCGACATGGCCGTCGGCGCTGCCGGGGTTCATGGCCAGGCAGTAGTGGGGCATGAGTTCAGCGCGTGCGACCTCGTTGCCTTTCAACAGAATGAGGTACTCGCCGGGGTTCAACTGCATGTTGTCCTGGATGTGCACCGGCGGGATGATGATCCCCAGGTCGAAGGCCATCTGCCGCCGGATAGCCTTGATGCGCTCCAGCAGCTCGCCGTTTTGATTGGCATCCACGAGCGGGATCAGGCCGTAGCCGACCTCGATCGCCAGCACATCCAGCGGCGGCAGGGCCGTCAGGGTCTCGGCGGGTGCCGCCTTGTCGGTGATCGCCTGCTGTTCCTGCTCGGCCTGCTCGGTCTTGCGCTGGGCCTGCACCAGGCGGTAGGCCAGGGTGCCGGCCGTCAGCGCCAGCACCAGGAACGGCACCGTCGGCAGCCCCGGGACCAGGGCGAAGCCGAACAACACCACCGAGACCATGCTGATGGCTCGCGGGTGAAAGAACACCTGCGAGGTGATTTCAGCCCCCAGGCTGGACTCGTTGCCGGCGCGGCTGACGATGATGCCGGCGGCGGTGGAGATGACCAGCGCGGGAATCTGCGACACCAACCCGTCGCCGACGGTGAGCAGCGTGTAGTTCTGGGCCGCCAGGCTGAATGCCATGCCCTTCTGGAAAACGCCGATCGCCAGCCCGCCCACGATGTTGACCAGCGTGATGATGATCCCGGCGACGGCATCGCCGCGCACGAATTTGTTGGCGCCGTCCATGGCACCGTAGTACTCCGCCTCCCGGGAGAGCACCTCGCGCCGCAACCGCGCCTCATGCTCGTTGATGAACCCGGCGTTCAGGTCGGCATCGATGCTCATCTGCTTGCCCGGCATCGCATCGAGGGTGAAACGGGCGGCCACCTCGGCGATGCGCCCGGCGCCCTTGGTGATAACGGCGAAGTTGATCACCACCAGGATGGTGAAGACGATCAGGCCGACCACGTAGTTTCCGCCGACGACGAAGCCTCCGAAGGCTTTGATGATGTTGCCGGCGGCGGCGGTGCCCTCGTGGCCGTGCAGCAAAACGATCCGCGTGGTGGCGATGTTCAGCGACAGCCGGAAAAGCGTGGTAAGCAGCAGGATCGAGGGGAAGGCCGACAGCTCGAGCGGGCGCTGGACATACATGGCCACCAGCAGGATGACCAGGGAGAAGGTGATGCTGAAGGCCAGCAGCAGGTCCAGGAGCATGGTCGGCAGGGGGATGACCATGAACACCAGGATGCAAACGACCGCACCCGCCAGCGTTATGTCGCTGCTCTTGGACAGACGCGGCAAGGGTCCGGAAATCGTTGATGCCTGAGCTACCGCCATGCGTGTTATGTCCTGTCTGCGTTTCGTTGTCGGTTCTTAGAATCAGACCATGACGGTGCATTTTCCATGCCTACAGACGGCCGCGCGTTCTCATCGGTGGGCGAACAACCACGGTCGCGGCCGTCTGTTTGTGCATGTGTAGATAGAAATAAGCAGATTCCGCGCCACCCGGCTCCTGGCACCAATATCTTGCGGCCGGCTTCATCAGCGGGCGGGACAGGTTGAAACTATGGGCGGATATAGTCTGACCCGGCGGTCGTTCTTTCCTGCATGTGCAGGACCTACCGACAAATTTTTGTCGGCGTTGGATGGCGGCGGGATGACGAACGGAGTGCAGGCTTAAGGCTCATCGAGGCCAGCGTAACAAAAAACAAACCTCTGATAGTGTTTCGTTGAACCCGCCGCCCCCGGCGGCGGGTTCAACGAAACACTAGAGGCTGTGCCTGCCCTTGAGGCGGTAAACGTAGGCGAGGACTTCGGCCACTGCGCGGTAGAGGTCGACGGGGATGGTGTCTCCCGGGTCGGCCATCTTGTAGAGCGCCTGGGCGAGGGGTTTGTTCTCGACGATGGGCACGTTGCTTTCCCGGGCGATATCCCGGATGCGCTCGGCGATGTAATCGGCGCCCTTGGCCGTCACTCGCGGGGCGGTCATCTCCGCGGGGTCGAACCGCAAGGCCACCGCCAGGTGGGTCGGGTTGGTGATGACCACATCGGAGGTCGGCACTTCCGTCATCATGCGCTGGTAGGCTGCCTGGCGCTGGAGCGAGCGGATCCGGGCCTTGACCTGCGGGTCGCCCTCGGTTTGCTTGCGCTCGTCCTTGATTTCCTGTTTGGTCATCTTGAGGCTTTGCTCGTGCTGCCAGCGCTGGTAGAGGTAGTCCAACACCGCCAGCACGATGAGCGCCAGGCATACGTAGAGAATGATCTTGAAGGCGGCCGTGTAGGTGAAATCCCAGATTCCGCCCAGGTCCAGACGCACCAGGGATGGGAACTCCGTCAGGTACCCGGCCACCACCGACCACGCAATGGCGCCGACGAAAACGATTTTCAACAAGGACTTGGCCAGTTCCACCAGCCCCCGCATGGAAAAGACCCGCTTCAGGCCCGCCATCGGATTCAGTTTCGAGAACTTCGGAGACATCGCCTCCGTGTGCAGCTCGAAGCCGATCTGGGCGACGTTGCCGATAAAGCCCGCCACCATCAGCGGCAGGCAGATCGGCGCCAGGAGCCAGAGACTGGTCTCGGTGAGGTCGAGCATCAGGGCGCCGGCATCGCCGAGCGTGTGAATCCGGATGGAGTGCAGGCGGCCGAATATGCCGGCCACGAGCCGGGTCAGTTGATCGAGCAGATGGGGACCGGCGAAGACAAAAACCCCCAGCAGCGTGAACAGGATGAGAGTCGAGGGGATCTCGCGGCTGATGGCCACCTGCCCCCGTTTGCGGGCCTCCATCCGGCGTTTGCCGGTGGCCTTTTCACTCCGCTCCTGGCCGGTTGCTTCCGCCATCGGGGTCCCCTAATGCAAGGCCTTGAGCAGGAACAGGGCGTTGCGCGGCATGCCGGCGAACAGGTCTCCCATGTAGGAGGCGAGGTGCGGCAGGCTCAGCCCGAAAAACAGCAGGCCCACGGCAATGTTGACCGGCATGGACACAACGAAGATGTTCATCTGGGGCACCGTTCGCGCCACCAGGCCGAAGGCCACCGTGCCGAGCAGAAGCGCCACGACGACCGGCGCCCCGGCTTTCAGCCCCATGATGAACATGTCCGCCGTCAACCGTGTAAGCCGCTCCAGCACGAGGCCGTTGACATGGAACCCGACCGGCGGGACGATCTCGAAGCTCTCCACGAGGGTGCGGATGAACCAATGGTGGCCGTTGATGACCAGAAACACCAGCGTCGCCAGCAGGCTCATGAACTGCGACAGGATCGCCACCTGGTCTTCGGAGGCAGGGTCGATCACCTCGGCGATGGCCAGCCCCATCTGGTAGCCTGCCAATTCGCCGGCCAGCTGGACGCCCTCGAAAATCAGCCGGATCGCAAACCCCGCCAGGATGCCGATCAACACTTCGCCCGCGGCGGACACGGTCAGCGTGATGACATCGGTTGCCACCGCCGGCGGGCCGACCGTCACCAGCGGGAATACCAGCAGGCTCGTCACCAGGCACAGGCCGATGCGGAAAATCACCGGCACGCTCGCCCCGTTCAGCATGGGGATCGCCATCAGAAACGCCCCGGTCCTGAGGAACACCAGGAAAAACAGCTGCAGCTGAGGCAGCGTTACGGCAAGCGATACCATGGCAGAGGGGTCCCGTCTTCGGCCGCGAACCGGCCCGTTCAGCGGATGTACTGGTTCATGCTCATGAACATCTGCACGGTGAAACCGACCAGGGTCTGCATCATCCAGGGGAAAAAGAAGACAAGCGCCGCGGCCACCGCCAGCATCTTGGGGATGAAGGTGAGGGTCATCTCGTTGATGGAGGTGGCCGACTGGAAAATGCTTACCAGCAACCCGACCAGCAGCCCGGCCAGCAGCATCGGCGCCGAGAGCAGGATCGTGATCTTGATCGCCTCATAGAAAAAACCGGTGATGTAATCGGCCGTCATGCTTCCTCCTTGGGTCAGACGAAACTCTTGACCAGCGACCCCACCAGCAGATACCAGCCGTCGGCCAGCACGAAGAGCAGCAGCTTGAACGGCAGTGACACCATGACCGGCGGCAGCATCATCATGCCCATCGACAGGAGCACGGCGGCCACCACCATGTCGATGATCAGAAACGGCACATAGAGCAGCAGCCCGATTTCAAAGGCGGTCTTGACCTCGCTGATGATGAAGGAGGGGATCAGCACGCTGGTGGGGATTTCCTCCGGGTTCTGGGGCCGCTTCAATTTGGCGATGTCCACGAAAAGCGCCAGATCTTTTTCGCGCGTCTGCTTGAACATGAACTCGCGCAGCGGTGAGACGGCCTGGTCCAGCGCCTGCTGGGTGGAGATTTTCTTGTCCAGGTAGGGCTGCAGCGCCGACTGGTTGATCTTCTGCCAGACCGGGGCCATGATAAATACCGTCAGAAACAGGGCCAGCCCGATCACGATCTGGTTGCTCGGCAGCTGCATGGTCCCCAGGGCGCGGCGCAGCAGCGACAGGACAATGACAATCCGCGTGAAAGAGGTGACCATGATGAGGATCGCCGGCGCCAGGGAGAGCACCGTCATCAGCAGGAAGATCTGCAGCACCACCGTGGACCGGGAGGGATCTTCACCGGGGGTCACCCCCAAGGTGAAATAGGGGGTGGTGACCGCCGGGGCTTGCCCCAACGCGGCGGCCGGGACCAGCAGCACCGCGGCCATGACCGCCCAGATCGCAGCGACCGGCAGGCAGCGCCGCACGGCGCCGCGCGATCCGCCCCGCACCGGGTTGCCCGTCACGCCGGATGCGCTATCGGTCATGGTCGCCTGCCCGCATGCCCACAGTGAACTTGGACAAATGATCGTAAAAGGAGGCCGCCTCCGCCCCCTCGTGGGAACGGACCCGTTCCAGGATCTGCGGGTCGTCGAGGCGGGTCAGCATCTGGATGCGGTCGCCCGAGACCCCCAGCACCAGGACGCAGCCGGGCACCTCCACCAGGGTCACGGCTTTCTTGACGCCGATCGCCTGCGAGGCCACCACGCGCACCAGCCGGGCCTTCGCCGGGCCGCCGGTGCGCTGCAGGTAGCGCCGGGCGAGATGCACCATCACAAACAGGCCGCCCAGCACGACCGCCAGAGCCGCGATCATTTTCAGTGCGGAGGGGATCAGCTCAGGCGCGGCGTTCATCGCAGCCTCTCGATGCGCTCCATCGGGCTGACCACCTCGGTCAGGCGCACCCCGAACTTTTCGTTGATGACCACCGCCTCCCCGCGTGCGATGAGCTTCTGATTGGCCAGGATCTCGAGGGTTTCACCGGCGAGCTTGGACAGCTCGATCACGGAGCCCTGCCCCAGTTTGAGAAGCTCATGGATCAACAGTTTCGTGCGACCGAGCTCGACCGTCACCTCCAGCGGGATGTCGAGAATGAACTCCATGTTCGCGGCCGCGGCCCCGGTGGAGCCGTCCCGGGCCGCCGCACCGGCGTCGACCGCCGCTGCCGCACCGGCATTTTTTTCAGGGGATGTCGCCATGGCTAGGCCTGACCTCCGTTGGGGTTCAGCAGCGCGGAAATCTCAACCGCCCGGTTGCCCTTGATGATGCCCGGGTAGGCAAGATACTTCGGCACGTGGTCGACGCTGAGAACAATGGAATCCTCCGGGCCCGTGGGCAGCAGGACGACATCGTCCACCTTCAGGTTCAGGATGGAGCCGATCGTCTGCCGCGTGCGTCCGAGCTCAGCGATGACGGTGACCGGTGTTTCCTGGAGCAGCCGCTGCAGCTGCCGGCTCCAGGTGTTCTCGATGTCCTTCTCGCGCAGGTATTTCGGGGAGAGCTTCTCCTTGATCGGCTCCAACATCAGGTAGGAAAGGCAAAAATGCAGATTGCCGGAAAACTCCTTGCCCTTCACGGCAAAAACGATGACCACCATCATGTCGTGCGGCGACACCAGGTGCACATACTCCGGTTTGCTCTCGGTCTTCTTGACGCTGATGCGCACCGGTTGAACGATCTGCCAGGCTTTCTGGAGCTGGTTGAGAACCTCCGTCGCCAGCTTGGTGATCATCCGCTGCTCGAGAGGGGTGAAGTCCCGGATGCGGTTGATGGGTTTGCCCTTGCCGCCGAACATGGTGTCAATCAGTGAAAACACCAGGCCCGGTTCGATGGCGAGCAGCGCCGAGCCGATCAGCGGCTCCATGTTGAAGATGATGAAGCTCGTGGGCGCGGAGAAGGCGTTGATGCACTCCTGGTACTTGACCATCTCGGTGGTCACGAACTCCACCTCGATGGAGCGCTGCAGCATGGACGACAGGGACCCGTTCAGCAAAACGGCAAACTTGTCGTAGACTTCCTCCAGGGCGCTGAACTGGTCCCGGAGCATGATGTTCTGGGACGTCAGGCTGTACGGTGCGACCTCGGGCTCGCCCTTGGTCTGCTGGAGGTCGACATCCCCCCGGTCCATGGCGGACAGGAGGGCGTCGATTTCCTCCTGGCTGAGAATTTGATCGGGCATGCGGCTTCCTGCCTACTGGATGACGAATTCCTTGAAATAAATGCGGGACACCTTGGCCGTCGCCAACAGGCCGTTGATGGCCCCCGTCAGCTCCTCCCGCATCGCCGTCTTGCCCTCGGTGGTGCTGATGTCGGCGTAGCGCTTGGTGGGCAGGATCATCAGGACGGCATCCCGCAGCTGCGGAACGCGCTTGGCCAGCTCGTCGTCCGCCGGCTTCCCGCCGGTGACCTCCAGGTCCATGGTGACCCTCAGGTAGCGGTTCCCGCCCGGGTCGGCCAGGTTGACGATGAAGGTGTCCAGGGAGACCACTTTCCCTGCCGGTTCGGCTTTGCCCTTCTCGCCGCTCTTGTCGGCTTCCGGACTCTCGGCCTTGGCGCTTACGCTCGACAGCTTGTTGTAGATCATGAACATACCGCCGCCCATGCCCAATACCAACAGGCACAAGACACCGACTAAGATGATCAGAAGTTTGTTCGACATGACCTCTCCTTGGCCTTCCGTTGCCGACGGCACTTTCGGATAAAGGTGCCCCGCCCTTCCCAAAACTTCGGGAAAAAGGCGGATGCCGACACCTCAGCTGGGTAAAAGCAAGGACTGTGCCATTTGCCGAATCGAAACAGGCGGATGGAGCGAACCGCACCTTGGGGGAGGCGGCGAGCGGGAAGCACCGCGGCTGGAGCGGCAGAACGCCCGGCCGGGTGCCCGAATGAGGGGCTGCACCCGACACCGCAGGCCGGCGTCGGTCGGAGTCAAGTCTTTGACATCCCGCCGGCCATGGATGGGGGATTCAAGCGGCCGGCCGCAGCCCGTCCGAAGGTAGGCCTTCGCCGCAGGCCGTCGGCTGCTGCACAATCCGGCGGTATTGCACGATGCGCTGGCTCACCTCCTCTGCCCGCTCCTTCACCATGATGCGGTCGCGGTTGACGAAGGAGATGACCGTGTCGGGGTTGGCTTCCACCGACTGGATGTTTTCGGCGTTGATCAGCAGAACCGAATTGTTCAAACGGGTGACCTGAATCATTGCGAATGCCTTTCGTTGTTATTCACGTTCATCGTG
>Ga0209450_10000313_pt1 | contig 26066 bp, 19 predicted proteins | sample FrelakmetLWP11LW_FD_187149 | JGI IMG/M metagenome (GOLD analysis project Ga0209450, IMG submission 187149) | Freshwater lake sediment microbial communities from the University of Notre Dame, USA, for methane emissions studies - LWP11 LW (SPAdes)... | ecosystem: Environmental > Aquatic >...
CTTGAATACCTGAACTGCCTCCCCCTCAAACTTATTGAACAGCTGAAGGTTAACATGGAGAGGTTCAGATGGCTTCCGTCACAGGTGACTGAAAAGCACATTATCATAAATATTGCCAATTTCAGGCTGGATCTCATAACCGGAACAGATACCCTTATTTCAATGAGAGCAATCGTTGGTAAGGAGACACGGAGGACGCCGGTTTTCAGTGAGAGCATGACATACATTGTATTTAGTCCCACCTGGACTGTTCCCAATACGATATTGAACGAAGAAGTGATCCCGGAGTTGCTTAAGGGCCCGGAATATCTTACGAAAAAGAATATGAAACTATTGAGATATGATGGATCAGCAGTACCTTACAGTGAAGTTGACTGGTCAACCATTTCGACTAGCAATTTCCCCTATATGGTAAGACAGGACCCGGGTCCGGGAAATTCACTCGGAAGGGTCAAGTTTATGTTTCCGAATGATTATCATGTGTACATTCATGATACTCCGTCAAGGAGTTTTTTTGCCCGTGACTCAAGAGCTGTCAGTTCCGGTTGCATAAGAGTGGAAGATCCGTTTGACCTGGCCGTGCTTCTGTTGTCTGATACACCGGATTGGTCGCCTGAAAATATTCGCAATGCCATGCAACAGACTAATGAACAGACTGTTATCATGAAAACGCCGGTTGATGTGATGGTGATTTACCTGACCGCATGGACTGACGGTAAGGATAGGATACAGTTCCGCAAAGATGTTTATCAGAATGATGGCAGAGTACTGGAAGCATTAAATCAAAAGCCTGCAGGTGTCAGAGCCAAGCCTAGATTTTTGTAATAGAGTTTATTTTACTGATAATATTCGAATTAGATATATAACTTTCTTTCGGGACATAAATGAACAAACATGATCCCCCCTTTATGGTTTTAATAATTTCCTCACTGAGTTCAACAGGAACGGCCGGACAACCAAGACTGCGCCCAAGCCTGCCATGGCTTCTTATGAAGTCATCGGAGACGTAATCTGCCCCATGAATGACAATGGAGCGTTGACGGGCCTTGTCATTTATGCCCGTTTCAAGTCCGTCAAGTGCAAGAGACAAACCATGCTTGCCAATATACGTCTCACTTGTAACATAGAAACCTGGGCTGCTTTCATTTGAGCCTGGAATATTTGAAAAATTTTCAGCCATGAGTTCACCGGAATTACGGCCATGGGATACGAGGCAATGAAACAGCACCTTACCCTGTTTAAGGTCGACTACCCACAGTCTTTCCCTGTCAGACTGAAGGCTGAAATCAATTATGGTAATCACCTCAGGGCGGCTTATCAGATTGTCTTTGACAAGTATTTCGTAACCTGCCAGTGCTGTCTGCAGCAAATGCAAAGGAGGTAATTCAGAACTGTCTGCCTGCTGTAAGAAGATAGCCTTTTCAAAAGTTAATGAAGATATGCTTAAGGAGTCCTCAACAATAACCTGTGGACCGGTTAAAGAGGCAGGTAAGAGAAACAATAAGTTAATCAACAGGATATTCATATCTGAGGTAAAAATAAATATAAATCAGAATAACGTCTAGTTTGTATGCAATATTATCCTGATTTACAATTATTTTCATTATGACTCCCTGGGTTCTTCATTCGGGTTCTGTAAAACTTCAAACCCATTCATCCTTCAGGATCTTACCGTCAATGCTCACCTGGACCGCTTTTACCGGCACCTTCCTCGAGGCTTTTTCAATTGCGCTGCGCACCATTTGCATCAGTCCGCCGCAGCACGGGACCTCCATCATCATGACTGTGATTGTGTTAACCCTGGCTACATCGATAAGGGCAACAAGTTTTTCGATATATATTTCTGAGCCGTGATCAAGTTTCGGGCAGGCTATTGCCAGTGACTTGCCCCTGAGGAAGGCTGAATGGAATGAGCCGAGTGAGAAGGCGACGCAGTCTGCTGCCAGCAACAGGTCGGCACCGCGGAAGAAAGGGGCGTTCGGATTAATAAGGTGCATCTGCACCGGCCAGTGCCTCAGCTCTGACGGGATGTCGGCATCAGGCGCCGTCTTCACCGGCGCTGCTATAACCCTATCACTGCTTCCGGGGCATCCGCCGCCGCCGTGGAGATGTTGAGCCTGCATCTGAACAACCGCAGGCCGGGGATTGCCATGATTGTGAACGGTACTGATAACCTGGTCAACATCATAGGCAATGTTGCCCTTATTGGCCTGTAACCATGCCACCCCCTCTTTCAGGTATCCGAACTCCCGGTGATCTTTTAAATGCTTTAGATGTGCTATGATGGTATTCGGACCTTTTGTGACCATTTCGCTTATGACAGCTGTCTCATTATATGGCTCGGCCTCACGCTTTTCAATTGTTATCGCACCTTCAGGACAGTGCCCGATGCAGGCACCCAGTCCGTCACACATAAGCTCTGAAACAAGCCTTACCTTGCCGTCAATGACCTGGAGTGCCCCTTCATGGCAGTTGGGAACACAGAGCCCGCAGCCATTGCACAGCTCTTCATCTATCTTTATTATCTCTCTTTGCATTATTGTACGGGTTTGCTGAAGTGCAAATTTGCCTTTTAACGATGAGATAAAATGTAACTGATGATTTATATTACAATCAGGAGCCCTGGCTTTTTGTCCCCCTCTGTTTCCCGGGCAGGCTTACTGTGAAGCATGTGCCGCTTCCGGGGGTGCTTTCAACCGCGATTGTGCCCCTGCTGATCGTAACCAGTTCGTTTACCAGTTTAAGTCCTATTCCGGTCCCCTTTTCCTGATCAGTACCGAAAGTAGTGGGTACATAGGCGTCGGTGAAGAGTTTTTTCTGAAGTTCTTCGCTCATGCCAATGCCGTTGTCAGATACCTTTATTATCAGTCCTTCGTGGTTATCATCTCTTTCCTTAAGGTGGATTGTCACCCTCCCTCCGTGATGTGTGAATTTAACTGCGTTGGAGAGAAGGTTTCTGACCACGATATCCATGAGGTCCCTGTCAAACCATCCCGTCGTCCTGCCCACCTGGGTGAAGTTGAGCTCAATTTCTTTCCTGTCAGCGCTCTCCTTCATTATGCTCATGTTGGTAAGGATGATGTCTGCCATGTCATTTGAGGAAGGGGCATACCGTATCATATCTTCCTGCCCCCTTCCCCATACAAGCATATTCTCAAGCAGGTTGATCACCATCTGGGCGTATTGAATGCCTGATGCTGCAAGTGCCTCGGTCTGGTTCCTGTACTCCTCCTCCCTGAGCATATTAAGTGTATAGAGAATATTCACAACGGGGCTCCGAAGGTCATGTGATATGACAGAGAAGATCTTGTTCTTAAGCTGCACGGTATCTGACAGTTTCTTATTCTGCAGAGCGATCTGCTCATTACGGGCATTGAGTTCCTCGCTCTTCACCCTCAGCTCTTTTGTCCTGTCGTCAACCCTGTTCTCGAGGTTACGGTTCAGCTCCTCGAGCTGCATGGCGAGCCTCTCCCTTTCCATGACTGACTTCACCCATTCCCTGATTAGCAGGGTAGCCTGCATGAACACAAAAACCATCATCAGGAATGAAAGGATGTATATCTGCTGCTTCTCCTCGAGACCGTTGGCGAGAAGTATGTCAGCCACTGTTCCAATGGCCATTGCAATTATTGCAAGAAAGTATACCGTGTCTATCAGGCTTCCTTTCAGCATTCCCCTGAGGCTCATCGCAAGTGCGTAGACCAGGATCATGACAGCTATTGCCTGTACTAAAAAGACCGTATATGCAAAGACATACACAGGTGAGACGAGTACGATGATGATGCACAGAAGGGAGGCCGCAGAGATTGCCTTTACCACTGTTCTGAACCATGAGGTTGGATAGATAAAGTATGCAAGCCATGATCCTGATATTATAATCAGGTACAGGATCAGGTATTCACCCCTGACAATCATGTGCCAGTTTTCTATATCCAGGATGGTTATCAGGTACGGGGCAGAGAGGAATGGTCGCAGTGCCAGGCCGAGGGCAAGCAGTGAGAACATCAGGAGCTTGGTCTTCCTTCTGTCAAGCAGGTAAAAGATAAAGAAGAAGAGGAAGGAGGCAAACAGCATTCCCGTCACAGTGATGGAAATGAACCACTGGTTTGTGAAGTTTGACTGAATGGTATGGAAGGTGCCTATCCTGAGTGGCATCCAGAACCCACCCCTTCGATGTTCAAAATTGGAGACCCTGATGATGATATCGAGAGTGTCGCTTTTTGGCACATGACTGAAGAAGAGCGGTTCGTATGCGGGGATCGATTCAGCGCCGGTGCGGCCAGGAGTGCCGTTCCTGGCCGCTGTAACGCCGTTGATGCTTATCTCAAATGAGGAGTCAAAGACAGGCATGTCAATGGCCAGCCTGTCACGGTATCCTGATGGGAGCAATACGATTGCCCTGTAGGTTGCAAAGCCGAATCCCGGGAGTTTCTTCCCGTCGATCCTGTAATCTGACCAGAAAGAAGGTACAGAGCCGTAGCAGTCCGGCTTCAGGCTGTCACTGCCGCGGGAAGGGGATGAGGTCAGGAATTTATTGAAATAAAACTCCCATTCGCCGTTCATCTTTACGCTGAACTCATCTCCCTGTTCAATATGCCGCAGGTCAAGCACCCCCTTGCTGACCGTCACGGGTGTCACGCTCTTCTGGCATGAAACGAGAAGAAGCGTTATGAGGGCAGCAATAACGGCTCCCTGCAACCTGAGGGTTACAATCATCTTTTACTGAGCTATCAGTCCGCGGTTTTCAAGTAATGCTTCTATACCGGGCTCACGTCCTCTGAAGGCTATCCACATCTCAAGCTCATCCTTTGATCCCTTCCGGGCAAGTATCTCCTTCTCGAAACGGTTTGCGACCTCCTTGTTGAAGATGTCTCCAGTCTCCTTGAAAGCCTTGAATGCATCAGCATCAAGCTGCTCACACCATATGTAGCTATAGTATCCGGCTGAGTAGCCGCCAATGATATGATTGAAGTATGTTGACCTGTAGCGGGGAATGATCTCGCTGATGAGGCCGTACTTTTCCATCGCTTTCTTCTCGAACTCGCCGATGTTGATCTCAACTGGCTCCGTCATTGAATGGTACTCCATGTCAAGAGATGAGGCTGCAAGGTATTCGACCGTGATAAAGCCCTGGTTGAACTTGCCAGCCTTTTCAATCTTTTCAATGAGGGCATCAGGAATGACTTCGCCCGTCTGGTAGTGTTTTGCATATACCTTCAGCACCTCTGGTTCAAATACCCAGTGTTCCATTATCTGTGAGGGAAGCTCAACAAAATCGCGCGATGTGCCGCTGGTGTACTCAGTGTTGGAAAGCAGGTTGTGAAGGGCATGACCGAACTCATGGAAAAGTGTGCTGGCCTCATCAGGGGTGAGAAGTGACGGTGTGTCTCCGGAGGGAGGAGTAAAGTTTGTCACCATGCTTACCAGCGGGGTGACGAATTTGCCTTTTTCATCGAGCCTCTGTGGCCTCATAGGGCTGCACCATGCACCGCCCCGTTTTGAAGCGCGGGGATGATAGTCAATCATCAGTATACCTACATGCTTGTTGTCACGCTCTACCTCAAATGTCTTTACATCAGGATGGTACAGCGGAATATCATTCCTTTCGCTGAACTCGAGCCCGTATAGCTTGTTGGCAACATAGAACATGCCTTCAGTCACATTTTTGGCTGAGAAATATGGTTTCGTCTCCTCATCGCTAAGGTCATACTTCTCCTTGCGGATCTTTTCGGTGTAGTAGAACCAGTCCCAGGGTTCAAGTTTGAACTTGTCTCCCTCCCTGTCAATTAATGCCTGCTGCGCTGCAGCTTCAGCCTTCGCCACCGGGAGGGCTGCCGCCCATATCTGTGCAAGGAAGTTCAGTACAGTCTCAGGTTCTTTGGCCATATTCCGTTCAAGCACATAATCGGCATGGCTTTCATATCCCAGCAGCATTGCCCTTTCAACGCGAAGCCTGATAATGTCAGCCAGTATCTGGTTGTTATCATGTTCATTGCCGTTATTGCCACGCATTGAGTAGCCACGGAACATTTTCTCCCTCAGAGCCCTGTTGTCAGCATATGTCAGGAAGGGGAAGTAACTGGGAGCCTGAAGTGTGAAGAGCCATTTGCCTTCCATTCCCTTTGCCTTTGCTGCAGCGGCAGCCTGGGCCCTCAGACCCTCGGGAAGCCCTGAGAGATCCTGTTCGTTGTCAATCACCAGCGTGAAATCATTAGTCTCTGCAAGGAGATTCTCTCCGAATTTTACTCCAAGAAGAGCAAGTTCACTGTTGATTTTGCGAAGCTTTTCCTTGTCCTCAGCTGAAAGACCTATCCCGTTGCGGATGAATCCAAGATACTGGTCTTCAAGCAGTTTGCTCTCCTCGGGTGTGAGGTTGAACTTGTCACGGTTCTCATAGACCGATTTAACCCTTTCGAAGAGTTTTTCATTGAGGGCTATGTCATCCCTGTGCTTGGAGACAAGAGGTGACAGTTCCCTTTGCAGGGCCTGCAACGAGTCATTGGTGTTGGCACCGGTGAGAGGGCCCATTGCGCGCTGTACTTTTTCCCACAGTTTGCCAGTGAACTGCAATGCCCTTATTGTATTGTCAAAGCTGGGTTCTTCAGTATTGTTGATGATGGCATTGACATCTGCCATCTCCTCTTCCATTCCCCTGAGAGAGGCCGGTTTGAAGTGTTCAAACTTTATCTGGTCAAAGGGAGGCACGCCGAAAGGTGTGTCCCATTCGCAATAGAAGGGATTGTCACATACCTCTTTCTTGCAGGAGGTTGCTCCAAACAAAGCAATTAAGAACATAAAGAGCAGTTTTTTCATGGTCAGGAATTTTGGTTTAGTGCTGATAAATGTATTGATAAATACTAAAATTTGCAAAAACCAGAATTTGTATGCCCAACCATTCCTGCAATGCCTATTCGAATTCAACAAGTGGATCACCCTTGCTGACCTTCTCACCACGTTTTACAAGGATCTTTTTTATCACGCCATCGCGGTCAGCCCTCACCTCCCTGAATGTACGGCCGATCATGATGTACATTATAATTTCTCCTTTTCTGACCTCTTTTCCTTCGGCAGGGAGGCCATCGTCTCCGCACCATGTGTATGTTGTTCCCGAATAGATGAAGGCTATACCTGTCTCGGGTGCGCCGAGCAGCTTTCTCGGTGACGCTTTTTGAATTGTCCCCCTTGACAACTCTGCTTTCTTTTCATCTATTTCTTTTATGAATCGGGCCCCTGCAACCCCGGATTTATAATCGCGGTACTGTCTGTCGTGCATTGCCAGTTCGAAAAGCTCCTCCTCGTCCCTGCCGTATTCCCATTTGTTTTCATCCATCTCCCTGCGGTAGGCGTCGAGTGCATCAGGGTAGTTCTCCTGTGGTGTTCCCTCATAGAATTGCTTTCCTTCTCGCTTTGCAAGTTCAATTATTTCAGGAGCGAGCTGTCCGGGCAGCTTTCCTGCTCTGCCGAGTATCATGTCCCATGTATTGGGATCTATCATTGAGAACCGCTCCTTGCCATTCACCAGGGAGACAATATTCATGAGAGCAACGTTTTTGACATACTGGCTGAACGGTGTCACCAGAGGAGGGTATCCAAGCATGGGCCAGATATGCTCGACCTCTCTGAACAGCATGATAACAAGCTCATCTTCAGATAATTCAGGTTTATTCTTCGCCTTGAGTGCAGAGTTTATACCCTGGTGAACCCCTTTCAGGTCAGCCATCATGCTCCCCATCATGCCTCCGGGCAGACCTGAGCCGATAAGTAGGGATGTCATCTGCCTGTTTCTGGGATCAATGAAGTAACCCAGAAAATCATCAATAAACTCCTGTGTAAGGGACCTTACCTTCATATAGGCATCCATATTTATTTCCGGAACATCAAATCCGGCATCCTTCATGATTGCCTGGACGGCGATAACATCCGGATGTACCATGCCCCAGCTCAGAGGTTCCATAGCGACATCAAGATAATCGGCTCCGGCGCGAGCCACCTCCAGCATGGAGGCCACCGACATACCCGGGCCGCTGTGTCCATGGTACTGTACCATGATCTCAGGGTATTTTTTCTTGATTCGCCTGACAAGTTCACCCAGAGAAGCCGGTCTTCCTACTCCGGCCATATCTTTCAGGCATATTTCGTCTGCACCGTATCCGATGACACTGTCAACAACTCCCATGTAATAGTCAATGGTATGAACAGGGGAGGAGGTTATTGACAGGGCTGCCTGTGATATCATTCCCGCCTCTCTGGCATACTTAACTGAGAGCTCCAGGTTACGATGATCATTCAGACCGCAGAACGATCTTGATATATCTACGCCCTGTGCCTTTTTTACCTTGTACATGAGCCGCCTCACATCAGCAGGAACGGGATACATTCTTATTCCGTTCAGGGCACGTTCGAGCATGTGTGTCTGAATACCCGCCTTGTTAAAGGGCTTTACCCAGTTACGGACTGCACTGTTTGGATTCTCTCCGTAAAGTAGTTGTACCTGTTCAAATGCTCCGCCATTGGTCTCTATCCTGTCAAAGCAGCCCATTTCAATTATGTGGGGTGCCACTGCCTCCAACTGGTCGACTCTTGGCTGATACTTGCCTGTTGACTGCCACATGTCCCTGTAAACGAGGCTGAACCTTATCTTCTTTTTCATTATAAGTTTGTGTAGTAATTGATTTCTGTTGTCTGCAAAAGCAGTCCGGAAAACTGCAAAGTTAACAGTCCCCATGTCAACGGATGTGACAAAAGTCAATGATATCAGCCTTTTGTAAAAAAGAGAAGGTGCCCCTTAGAGACACCCTCTGTTCAACCTAAACCTGATCGTAGAAGGCCGGACGGCCTTATTAAGGAAGGAAAAAGTCTTCTCCCTGCTTTACTTCACAAGAGCAGGATAGTAAGAGGCTATGAGCCTTGTGGCGTCGAACTCCTGAGTGATGCCGCGGGCAATAACCTTCTGATGAAAATAGTTGCTCCTGTCAAGGAGTGAATCATCTGTTATAATGCCCTCACCCTTGAACTTGGGATCAACCTTGTTTACCCCGAAGTATTCCCCGTCACAGGTGTACATTACTGACAGACCATCAGTTACTACAACATAGTTTTTGCATTTCTTTTCTTTGTCCACGAATACCTTAACGGTTACCGGGGAACTTTCATAGGTGATGAGATAACATTTCATCTCTTCACCGTTCAGAGTCTGAGGCTGATCACAGACCTCGATGGTGTACTTTCCAAAAGATGTGTTTGAGTCTCCTTTTGCGATGACCCTGCCGAATGACAGCGATGCAATACTGGCAAACAGCAACAATGCTAACATAATTCTTTTCATGACTAACCCGTTTTTGTTTAACACTAAACTGTCCTTGAAAAAATGTGGAACTGTCCTTTTCCATTTTCTTTTCATACTAAAGACCGCTACCCCCCCTCTTTGTTGCACCTTTAATTTGTTAAATTTTTGTTAATCAATAAAAATAGTTTGTAAAGGCCTTAAAATGAGTATTTTGAGTTTTTACTATACAAAATCATTCTCTTTTCAGGATTATTGCTTGATTTTTCAATAAAAAATCACTATATTTTGTAAAATTTTAATCTGCCCGTGCACCTGGTGACGGGATGTATGATGCAGATTCCAATGCCTTGGTCGTGAAGAAGATATTTGATTATTTTGATACACGCTACAGGGCAGAGATGCTTGGCAGACCGGCAGACCAGACGGGCCCTGTTATCACAATTTCAAGACTTACCGGATGTGACGGGAGGGAGGTAGCCGCCTCACTGGTGACACAGCTGAACATGAGATACAACACAACCAGGTGGAAGTGGGTTGACAAGGACATCATATATCATGCTGCTCATGAGCTTAGGACCGACACACAGAGGATTGAGACTTATTACAAGGGGCTGGCTCTGTCAGATGTATCGCAGATGATAATGGCATTTTCCGGCTCTTTCGTTACTGACAGTTCGGTAAAAAAAGCGATAAGGGATGTAGTACTGACGATGGCGCGTGAGGGGCATGTGGTGATTATCGGCCGCGGAGGAGTGGCCATCACAGGAGATATGACAAACGCCCTGCACATAAGACTTGTGGCTCCGCTCTACTGGAGAGTGCAGAATGTGATGAAAAAGAAGGAGATGCTGATCAATAAGGCCGAGGAGTATATCCTGGATACGGATGAGAAGAGGCATAAGCTCCTGGTTGATTTTCTTGAGAAGAAGCCACAGGTCATCGATTACCTTTTTGATGCAACGCTTAACAGAAACACATTCAGCATAGATCAGCTTTCATCGCTCATAGTCAGTATGTACGAGGCAAAGCTGAAAGTCAAGGCTGACAGGTAAAGCTATGTTTTTTCAGAGTTTGGCATAGCTGATTGGTTGATAAAGTGAGGAGGGTAAATGAGAAGGCCGTCTTTGCGCTTCATAAAGCGGAAGACGGCCTTTCTTTTATTGTGTCATCTCTAGAGACAGCAGATCTTTGCTATCCTGTGTATGTGTTCTGCAGTGCGTCGGTTAAGAGACTTTCGGTAGGCATCCCAGTCATCGATCCTGAGCCTTGCCACTCCTGTATCTATGGCAGCCTTGGCTACTGCAGAGGCAACCCTGGATATGAGGCGTGGATCGACAGGTTTCGGAATGATATAATCCTTTCCGAACTCAAGCTTCTCAAGATTATAGGCTTTCAGAACCGACTGAGGCACCTTTTCTTTAGCAAGGGCTGCCAGGGCTTTTGTTGCTGCAAGTTTCATCTCCTCATTGATGGTTGTTGCCCTCACATCCAGTGCACCCCTGAAGATAAAGGGGAATCCCAGCACATTGTTTATCTGGTTGGGATAGTCTGAGCGACCTGTTGAAAAAATGAGGTCATTACGCGTTGCCATCGCATCCTCATAGCTTATCTCCGGGACAGGATTGGCCATGGCGAAGACAATCGGATTCGGTGCCATGGTACTCAGCATCTCCCTGGTAAGCATGTTGGCTACAGAGAGACCCAGAAACATGTCAGTTCCCTTCACTGCTTCGGCAAGGGTGTCAATATTGCGGTCTGTTACCCACTCCTTCTTATATTTATTGAGGTCCGTCCGTTTCGAGTTAATCACACCCTTGCTGTCAACCATCACTATGTTTTCCTTCCTGACTCCGAGTGCAACATATAGGCGTGTGCATGAGTTGGCAGCAGCTCCGGCTCCGCAAACGACAACTTTCAGGTCAGACGCTTCTTTCCCCAGAATATCAAGGGCATTCAGCAATCCGGCTGCGGAAATGATTGCTGTACCGTGCTGGTCATCATGAAATACCGGGATGTCAAGCATCTCCTTCAGCCTCGTCTCTACCTCGAAGCACTCAGGGGCTTTGATATCCTCGAGATTGATGCCTCCGAATGTAGGGGCTATCTTTGCGCATATCTCGATAAGCTTTTCAGGATCTTTCTCATCTACCTCAATATCAAAGACATCAACATCAGCAAATACTTTGAAGAGAAGCCCTTTGCCCTCCATTACCGGCTTCCCGGCAAGGGCTCCGATGTCACCGAGACCAAGCACTGCTGTTCCGTTAGAGATTACAGCTACAAGGTTTCCTTTGGACGTGTATTCATAGGCGTCATCGGGATTCTTCTCGATCTCGAGGCATGGATAGGCCACGCCAGGGGTATAGGCCATGCTGAGATCATACTGTGTACAATAGGGTTTGGTAGGTATCACCTCCACCTTGCCGTGGCGTCCGCGACTGTGATAGAGCAGCGCTTCCTCTTTTGTAATTTTTTGCATAATAAAAACTTTATGAATTTTTAAATCGGGTTACTGAGTATTGATATGCCGAATTTAGTGTTTTTCCCATACGCCACCTATGATTTTTGCTTCTTAAGCATATTTCATTTTGCAGTATCTTGAAAAATCAATACTTTCATCGCCACATAAAACGGTTCATAATATTCAGGAGATGGATAACACGCTTCAGAACATTGCCATAGGAGTTGATATCGGAGGCAGTCACATAACAGCCGTCGCAGTTGATATGATTAATCATACCATCATTGAAGGATCACGTGCAGAAAACCCTGTTGACAACAAGGCTCAGGCAAATGATATCCTCAACGTCTGGGCTGATACGCTGCGGAAAGTACTCACGAATGTACCTGCCTTCAGACTGCGGGGCATAGGTGTTGCCATGCCCGGTCCGTTCGATTACCCCAAAGGGATATGCCTGATCAGGGGAGTCGATAAGTATGAGAATCTGTACGGTGTAAATGTCGGCAGTGCTCTGGGTTCAAGGCTCGGACTGCCCTGTGACTGCAAGGTGCGGTTCATGAATGATGCAAGCTCATTTGCAGTGGGAGAGGCGTGGGCAGGCAGGGCAGCAGGGTACAGGAAGATGATGGCCATCACCCTCGGAACAGGATTTGGCTCGGCGTTTGTCGATGACCGGATACCTGTGGTTGAGGGTGGTAATGTGCCTGCCATGGGCTGCGTCTATCACCTCCCGTTTGGGAAAGGGATTGCCGATGACTCATTCTCTACAAGATGGTTCATTGCCAGGTATGCTGAGGTGACGGGACAAGTGGCAAAAGGGGTGAGGGATGTTGCCGATGCGGCAAGGAAGTCACCGGCCGTGCAGGCAGTCTTTGATGAGTTTGGCAGGAATCTGGGCTTTTTTCTGGCCCCGTGGCTGCTGAAGTTCGGCGCTGAGATACTCGTCATCGGCGGCAATGTCTCTCTTGCCTATGACCTCTTCGGCAATACTTTTGAGGATGAACTGGGGAAAGCAGGATGCATGGTAAAGGTGGAGATGTCAGAGCTGAAGGAAGATGCCGCCCTGCTTGGCAGCGCCTATCTGCATAATGATGAATTCTGGAAGGCAGTACAGCCTGCCCTCGCATTAATGTAAAACCATTATAACGACTAATATGAATGAGAAAAAAATCGAGATGAGGCTGGTGGTACCGGTTCTCCTTTCTTTCTTCGTGATGAGTTTTGTTGACCTGGTAGGAATAGGGAAGGACCGTGTAGCAGGTGACCTGGGGCTGAGTGATTTTATCCTTGGACTGATACCTTTTGCAGCTTTTATATGGTTCTTTATCCTGTCAGTTCCCGTCGGAATAATCCAGGCGCGGGTAGGGAAGAGGCTGATGCTCAACATCGGAATGGGTATCACCGGTATAGGCCTTCTGATACCATACTTCTTCTACACCTTCGGCACAGTGATCACCGGCTTTGCCCTTCTTGGCATAGGCAACACCATCGTTCAGGTTTCTGCCAATCCTCTTCTTGTCGATGTTGTGCCGGGGAGAAGGGCGTCAAGCTTTCTGAGTTTCTCACAATTCATCAAAGCCATCGGTTCCATGATAGCCGCACCGCTTGCAGCAGTCTTCGCCAGCCGATTCGGTGACTGGAAGCTTCTCTTCCTCGTCTTCGGCATAGTATCGATGCTGAGCGTCGTATGGCTGGGCACAGTGAAAATAGAGGAGACCATGTCAACGGAGAAGAAAGCTTCACTGGCATCTGCTTTCAAACTGCTGGGTAATTCCTATATACTGATGATGGTACTCTCAATATTTCTTGTTGTGGGGATTGATGTGGGCTTCAACTATTTCTCCGGCAGGTACCTTGCAACAAAGTTTGGCATAGATGAGGTGACAGCCCAGTCAGGTCGAAGCATATATTTCCTCGGACGTATGCTTGGGACCTTTGCCGGTGCCCTGGTACTTACAAAGCTGGCCTCCTCAAAGGGATTTCTTTACAGTGCATTGCTCTCTATCATCTCCATTGCCCTGATCCTCCTGGTGCCGTCGAAGGCAGCCGCTTGGGCCCTTGTCTTCATCATCGGGCTCGGTGTTGCAAATATCTTCCCGCTGGTGTTTTCACTTACAATTCAGAGATATCCCGAGCGCGGCAACGAGATATCAGGCCTGATGATGATGGCAATCTCAGGTGGTGCGCTGATACCTCCCATAATGGGGCTGGTCAGTGATTCACTGGGTGTGACGATGGGAATGGGTGTGCTTCTGCTCTGCGCAGGTTACCTCCTGATTGTCTCGTGGATAATTATAAGGAAGAAGATAATGACGGTATAGAGGCAGATCATTCATACCTGCTTCGCTTCTTCATCAGCCGCTCTATCTCTGCCGGCTCTTTTGGTGCTGCCTCTGACAGCACGATGTTTCCTTCATCAGTAATAAGGATGTCATCCTCGATCCTGACGCCTGTGTTTTTATACTTCTCAAAGAGTGGTGTTATCTGTGAGATGAATGCAGTTATCTCCTCCTCCCCGGGTTTGCCCCTGTACTGTTCACGAAGGTTATTAAGCATGTCAGGGTTCATGTAGATACCCGGCTCGATGGTGATGACCATCCCTGGACTGAGGATGCCTTCATCATACGGCGTCAGCTCATATGGATAGGTATCATGAACGTCAAGACCTATATGGTGTGTGCAGGTGTACAGTATATAAAGCCTTTTCTGCCATGGAGAGGCAGGGTCTGTCACCAGGCCCAGACGGTTCAAGCCCTCCATTATGACCTCTGTGGCCCTGTCGTGCGCCGCCAGTGACCTCTTGCCGGGCATCATCTCCCTGATGGCTTCTTTCTGTGCTTCAAGAACAATATTATATATCTCAAGCTGTTCAGGAGTGAAGCGGCCTGAGGCAGGGATCGTTCTGGTAACGTCTGCCGTATAACCCCTGTATTTTGCACCTATATCCATCACAATGACGTCACCGGCCTCCAACCTGCGGCTGTTCAGGTCATAGTGCAATATCGTGGAGTTGGAACCTGAACCGATGATAGTGGTGAAACCCGGTCCGTCACACCCTTCCGAACGAAAAGTATGCTCTATGGCTGCCTCAAGCTCATACTCAAATCTGCCGGGGGCTGCGAGCATCATTGCCTGTCTCTGCGCCTCGGCGGTGACAATGGCTGCCCTCTCCAGAAGAGCTATCTCATGACTGTCCTTGATAATCCTCATGTCATTGAGGTTTTTCCTGATATCCTTTATTACCGGAACCTTATCCTCAGGGAATAATGAAGCGAGTGTCTCATTGATAATTTTTGAGGAGGGCGTTGTCCATATTGTATCAAAGTGAGACAATATTTCTGCTGCCCTGCTCCTGAACATGGCCATGGGATAGGCCCTGTCAGCACCGTAAACCGTTCTGGCCTCATCGGCATCAGGGACACGGTTTTCCCAGGCAGTACGCCCGGCAGCACCCGGAGTCATAAAAAGTACATATCCTGCCGTATCATCGGCAGTGAGCACCATCCATGCACCCGGTGATTCCCAGCCGGTGAGGTACCGGAAATACCTTTCCGATGATCCATCGGTCTGGCCGTATGGTGTTCTGATAGTACCCGGGATCACAATTGCACCACCGCCTATTCTTCGTAATGCCTCAGCTCTTCTTGTGGCGTAAATTTCTGCATCCGAAAACTGGGCATTGAGGACAATCACTGCAGTGGGCAACATCAACAGGCTGACTAATAGTCGTTTGAGCACATTCATCGTAATTAGATTCATTTTCACTAAATTAGTGCTTTGAACTTAACCAAAGGCAGCAATGAGATTAATTCCGCTTTTGTGTATTCCCGGAGTGATAACTTCATGCCAGGTCAGAAAGCATGAACAGCCGAATATTGTTTTCATAATGACTGATGACCACGGATATCAGGCAATAAGTGCTTACGGAGGTACATTGAACAGCACCCCTGCTCTCGACCGGATAGCCGGGGAGGGTGTCATCTTTCGCAACAGCTTTGTCTGCAACTCAATATCCGCACCCAGCAGGGCTGCACTCCTGACAGGCAAACACAGCCATGCCAACGGTCATACTGACAACAGGCAACGGTTTGACAGCTCACAGGTCACCTTCCCCAAGCTCCTCCGTGAAGCAGGATACCAGACAGCCGTGATCGGCAAATGGCATTTGCAGAGCGAACCGACTGGATTTGACTACTGGAACATACTTCCCGGGCAGGGGAGCTATTACAATCCTGATTTCATTGAGATGGGCCGCAGATACCGCCAGGAGGGGTATGCCACTACACTGATCACAGACATGGCTATTGAATGGATCCGTGACAGGGATAAGAGCAAGCCATTCTGCATACTGGTGCATCACAAGGCTCCACACCGCAACTGGATGCCTGACACAATTGATTTTGATCTCTTCGACGATCCCGATTTCCCGGTCCCCGGTAATTTCTTCGATACCTACGAGGGAAGGAAAGGAGCTGAGATGCAGAAGATGAGCATATTCAAAGACATGCGCATGGCATCTGACCTGAAGATTACAGGTGCTGACGGTGACAGCATAACACAATCTGAAAAAGACTATATTTCTTACCTCAAGAACAGACTTACACCTCAGCAATATGAGGCCTGGCAAAATGAATTTGAGCCACTCAGCAGAGACTACAACGCTCATCCTCTTACCGGTGACTCACTGGCGGTTTTCAAACTGAACAGGTATCTTGCTGATTACCTGAGAACTATCCAGTCGGTCGACCGCAATACGGGGCGCTTGCTTGATTTTATCGATTCTGCCGGACTGAGAGAAAACACCATTATTGTCTATACTTCTGACCAGGGTTTTTATCTTGGAGAACACGGGTGGTTCGACAAGAGGTTCATGTACGAGGAGTCATTCCGTACCCCTTTGATGATGAGGCTGCCGCAGGGCTTCGAGGCTAAGGGCGACATAGGCGAAATGGTTCAGAACATAGACCTGGCTCCCACCTTTCTTGAGCTGGCAGGCGTCAGCCCCCCGGATGACATGCAGGGTATGTCCCTGGTCCCGCTGCTGAAGGGGCCTGCAGTGAAGAAATGGCGCGACGCTCTCTATTATCACTATTATGAATACCCCGGTGAGCATGATACCAGGCCCCATTACGGCGTAAGGACTGACAGGTATAAGCTGATCCATTTCTACGGTGACACAGATCACTGGGAGCTTTATGACCTGGAAGCAGATCAGCATGAAATGAAGAATCTGATAGATGATCCTTCATATGACAGTGTCGAAGAGAGCCTGAGGAAGCGGCTTAAAGAACTGCGTATGTCGTATAATGTACCGGATGAAGGGGCTGCCTCTTCTTCAGGCAAGAACTGACAATAACAATATCATCATAACACTTGCAGATAGCAGAACATATCAGACAAGATGAAAAAGGATACAGTCAACAGGCGGGATTTTATCCGCAGGGGTGCAGCGGCAGGGCTGGCGCTGACAGTTGTGCCGCGTCATGTGCTTGGCGGAAGAGGTTATACTCCTCCGAGTGATCAGCTAACAAAGGGGATCATCGGTGTCGGGGGCATGGGGCTGGGTCACTTCGCCTACGAAAATACCCGCCTCCTGGCCGTTTGCGACGTCGATTCGAACCATCTGAACCATGCACTCGGCATTGCAGGCAAAGGAGTAACAGGCTATCACGATTTCAGGGAGCTGATTGCAAGACCCGATATCGATATTGTGCATATCGCCACACCTCCCCACTGGCATGGCATAATGTCAAGGATGGCTGCGGATGCAGGCAAGGATATATGGTGTGAAAAGCCGATGACCAGGACAATAGGTGAGGGGAAGAAAGTAGTCGAGGCTGTCAGGGCAAACGGAAGGGTTTTCAGGCTGAACACCTGGTTCAGGTTCAGGAGTCAGTTCTACGGACTGGGGACCACCGTCAGACCACTCAAAAAGATTGTCAGCAGCGGTCTGCTGGGATGGCCGCTGAAAGTCACCATAAGCGGCGTGACAGGGTATGACTGGAAGTTTTACTGGAGCGGTGAGACAAACCTGAAGCCTATGACTCCGCCGGCTGAGCTTGACTATGACTTATGGCTCGGGCCGGCACCCCGGAAGCCATATAATCCGGAACGGGTCCATTCGAAGTTCAGGGGATACTGGGATTATGACGGAGGTGGCCTTGGCGATATGGGGCAGCATTATATTGACCCGGTTCAGTATTTCCTTGGCAAGGATGATACGAGCCCGGTATCGGTTGAGATTGATGCCCCGCAGCAGCACTATGATGCCGTGGGCTCATGGAGAAGGATCACCTATACGTATGAGGACGGATGCCAGATCATACTCGACGGTGAAAACCGCGACAAGGACGCAGCCTATATTGAGGGTCCCAACGGAAAAATATTCAAAGGATTCGCGTCTGACATACCCAACCTGGCAGACATTGTCGATTCTCTTCCTGATCCGGAACCTGTGATAACCCTCTTTAGCGAGTCAGTCAGGACAAGACGTCCGTTTGCCCTTAACGAAATGAACGGTCATCGCTCGTGCACGATAGTCAACATGGGTGTAGTTGCACTGCGGCTCGGACGGAACCTGCGGTTCGACCCTGTGAAACAGGTGTTTATAGACGACGATGGGGCCAATGCATTGTTAGATCAGCCGATGAGAGGTGAATGGCACTTCTGAAATTTTAATCCAGGTCACGACATGAAAAGACACATATTCATTCTATCCCTGCTTGCAGCGCTGCTGCTCACCACCTCATTGAGGTCGCAGGATATCAGGACAGTTGAGGAGGGTGTTGCCTCACTGCTGGCAAGGCTCCCCGCTGACAACCAGGATCTTGCCGCCACTTTAATGGAGGAGATGTACGCCCTGGGAGAAGAGGGCAGATCGATTATCTGCAGCATGGTAATCCCTGCCGGCACCGGTGATGATACCAAAGCACGTTATGCAATATCTTCCCTTACATTTCATCTGTCAGGAGATGACAAGCCTGACAGGAAGATCGAATGGGAGAGGCAATGCATTGCATTTATGAAGAAGGCGTCTCATGCAGAGGTGAGGACTTTTTTTCTAAGGCAGCTCAATCTTGTCGGTTCAGCGGCGGCGACGGAGGCACTGGCTGGTTTCGTAAACGATTCTGTTTCATGCGATGATGCTGTTATAGCACTTCAGTTTATTGGCGGCGACGAGTCAGTCATGATCATGGCCTCAGGGCTTGCTTCTGATGTGTCACCCTGTGCGGCACAGATAATGGTTGCTCTTACTGACATGAAGTATACTGGTGCGGTAAAGGATTACATCAGGTGGTATGAGAAGGGCAGTCAGGCAGAGAAGTCTGCTGCGCTTTATGCACTCGCTTCTGTTGCTGATCCGGCTGCACTGCCTGTGCTGACCGGGGCAGCAGAAAACGCCGGCTATATGTGGGAGCCTACGGGCGCAGTGCAGGCTTTGCTGCTGTATGCAAAAAACATCGGGCTCGCAGGAGATGTGAGAGGTATGGACAGAATCACCGGTAAGGTAATGGGGAGGAGCACCACATCCGGCACTTCGGCTCAGCGCCTGGCGGCAATGAGTGTGACAGTGTCCGTAAAGGGTAAGGATGCCCTTCCCGTGTTGCTGGAGGCAGTCGATGACCCTGATATTGTAATACGCGGGGGAGCCCTGAGGCTGACAAATTCGCTCCCCGGATCAGACGTAACCAGGAAGTGGATCAAAAGGATTGATAAGGTTCATCACGAGGCTAAAGCGGAGATACTCTTCATGCTGGGCGAGAGAGGTGATACGCTCGCTGTCCCACTGATGCTGGAGACTCTGGGCAGCGATTCGCCTGACCTTGCCGGCGAGGCTGCCGGCGCCCTGGCAAAACTGGAAGGAGCTACGGCTGTCAATCCCCTCCTAGACTGGATAATGAAGAGTGACAGTGAAGATGGACACGCTGCAGCAGCAAACGCTCTCATCACAGTGCTTGACAGCACAGGTATTGAAAGAGTTGCCGGGAGACTCCCGCAATCAACAGGTCATTCGACAGTTACCTTGATCCGGCTTCTGGCCTGGTCAGGCAATGATGAGTATTTCGCTACCGTAATGTCATATGTAAACACTCCCGATCCCGGTATCAGAGCCACTGCCATAACCTCACTGGCCAGGCTCTCCTCATATGATGATCAGGTAGCCCTGATGACGCTGCTTGAAACACTTGCCGATAAGAATGAAATTGAAGAGGTACAAAGGGCTCTTGCTGCTGCGGCGCTGCAGTCACCTGATCCTCAGAAGCGGTCTGACGTGATACTGAAGTCTTATGACAACAGTAAAATTAAGATGAGACTCGTTCCTGTACTGGCGATGACAGGGGGAGAGGCCGCCGCGAAAACGGTTATTAAGGAGTTTGAAGCAGGAAATGCGGAGACGCGCGATATATGCTTTGACGCCCTGGGGCACTGGACCGATCATACTTCTCTCCCGGCACTGTATGAAATTACTGCTTCGGGAAACAAAACCTTCAGCCGTCCTGCATTTGATGCATACCTGCGGAGTCTTAATACAACCAGTCTCGATCCTGAACGCAAGCTGCAACTCATAAAAGATATAGCTCCCTATGCTCTTGATCCGGACACAAGAAGTGAACTCATACTGCTTGCCGGAACCCTCAACACACGTCAGGCTGCGCAATATATATCCTCTTTCATGACAGATGATTCCGAGGAGGTACGCAAGGTTGCAGAAGAGGCACTTGCGGGTATGAAACTGCCCGATGATTAGATATCTGCGTCAACAGTTGCTGCAGCAGGTTTTATCAACTAATTATCAACACCGGTCAAAATGAGCATGGCTTTTCTTGGCAGGGAGGATAAAAAGAGCCAATTTTGAAAGTCAGAATATTCTATTAAAACTGATTGCAGATTCAGGGCTGAGTTTAATGATGAAGATACTTATTTGTGAAGATAATCAACTGGCATCAAAAGCGATGTCAGTTGTCCTTGATCGTGAAGGATATGAGACCGTCATTGCATCAGACGGCAACAGCGCACTTGATATTCTCCGTAACCATGAATTCAGCCTCGTAATAATTGATATACATCTGCCTTATCACAGCGGGCTTGAGATCATAAGATTTCTGCGTACCGATCTTAAGAAGAAGACCCCCGTGCTTATTGTCACGGCGTTCAGTGATCCCCAGATGCAGCGTCAGGCCAATGAAATGAAGGTAAGCGGTTATATCACCAAGCCATTTAACCCTGATGATCTGATCATGAAGATCAGGTCTTTAATTAACGAATGAATCATGCACATAAACCGGTGCCTGACATTAATCTTTACCATAGTTGTCTCTGCTGCAGCCTTCGGAACACTGTCGGCGCAGGAGGAGGTTTCTCCTGAAGCTGAATATGCAAGGGTCAGGTCGCTGGCTCTTGACGGTAAATATACGGAGGCGGAGCCGTCTGCCAGGGAGCTGGTAAAAGCATATCCGCTTTACGGTGATGCCCGTATTTTGTTAGGCCGCATACTGGCATGGCAGGGCCATTATGATGAGGCGGAGGCTGTGATTGATACTCTGCTCCTCACAGAACCGGACAACGGTGATGCGAGAGAGGCAATCGGTGACATCAGAAGGTGGTCACGCGACAGGACCCAGCAGGAAACCCCTCCCACAGATGTCAGAGCCGGTTACTTCTTTGACACGTATTCTGAACCGTATGACCGCTTCTGGCAGGTATACAGCCTTGGCGCCGGTCACAGGTTCGGATGGGGCACAGCCGTTGCAACGGTGAATGCAGGAAACATTTACCTGGGGCCGCCTGAGGAGACACGTGATAACGATATTCAGTTCGCAGCTGAAGCATGGCCACAGCTGTCACCAAAGAATTACGCCTATGTTGCCTATGCCTTCAGCCCGGGACAGTGGTTCCCGAAGCACAGGGCCGCACTGGAGGTATGGCAGACGCTGCCGGCAGGATGGGCTGTCTCGGCAGGCATTAACTATTATTACTTTGACCGAAACACCTTCATCGCAACATTATCAGCAGAAAAGTATATCGGAGACTGGTGGTTCGCTGCCAGGGGTTATTTCCACTTCAAGGAGATGGGAGTGAGGACATCAGTATATCTTAACGCACGAAGGTACTTCAGCAGGACAGAGTACCTGCAGCTGACACTTGGTGCCGGAACGGCTCCCGATGAGCCCCTTGATATAATGACCGATCTCGAGCGGCAGAGTGCAACCAGCGTCAGGCTCTCATACTTCAACCAGTTCACGTCACTGTGGGCATTCAGGGTGGGAGCAGGGTACTCATATGAGAAGTATGATGAGACAAATTACCGTAACAGGTTTGAGGGGGGGGTAAGCATCATCCGTGGCATTGGAAATACAAAATGAGACTTCTGGCAACCATATGGCTCTCATTTTCAATATGGTATGCAGGGGCTGCCATTACGGTGGAAAAATCGGTATCAGACATCATATCTGACAAGCCCGGGACACCGTCTGCAACTACCCCGGCCGTGACTTCATTCCCAGGCGAGCTTACTGTTGAAGGGCTGATTTCTCTTTCCAACGGCAACTTTTGCATTCAGATGGGCTCATTCACCCGCCGCGACTATGCGGAGTCTCTCAGCGCAAAACTGGCTGAGATGGCCGGTCTGAGTGTAGAGGTAATAGCGGAAAACGGACTCTACAAAGTATTTATCAACAGCAGCCTCAGAGGCAGTGCACCCTGCCTCTACATACCCGTTTCTTTTCCGGTGTCTGCCATAGGCAAAAGAAGCAAGGAAGATAATCATCCGCCGGAAGGCAACTCCGGTACTGTGGCCGCAGTGACGCAGTCAGACAGCGTGCCTCAGCATAAACAGGAACAGGTGCACCGGGCTGATACGATAATAATAGAACCTGACCAGCAGGAGCAGGATTCGATGCAGGCCGTGAGCCACAGCAGAAGCTTCAAAAATCTGTTCTTTCTCAGGGGAGACAGCCCCTGGCTGACACGTTATAACTACTTCGGGAAGTCCGTAGTCCTGGTGAATGCCTTGATAATCACCATAGTAATTTCAGTTGCCACATTGATAATCCTTCTTGTCGTGATACTTCTGAACAGGACGAGAATGGAGAAGGAGGCAAAGCTCCGGCAGTATCTTCTTGAACAGTACCAGGCTCTTATAATTGACTATCTGTTCGGTGATGCGGGTCATGAGATATTCAAGCCTATCGCTTCTGATTTTTACAGGCGGCAAGTGCTGGTTGAACAGATGATTGACGTAAGTGTCAATCTCAAGGGAGACTCCGGTGAGAAGCTCACCAGGCTTTATAAGGAGCTTGAGCTCGACAAAGATTCGGTTCATCGGGCACGCAGCCGCCAGTGGCATATGAAGATCAAGGGTTTCAGGGAGCTTGCCTTCATGAATATAAAGGAGGCCAATGATGAGATGTACAAGGCGCTTAGCTCAAAGAATGAGATACTGAGGATGGAGGCACAGATAGCCCTTGTCAGGCTCAGTGAAAAGGATCCCTTCGAGTTCTTGTCGCACCTTGTCAGGCCATTCTCACTGTGGGAACAGATCACTCTTCATGACCTGATAGTACAGCATGATATCCCTGTCCCCGACTTCAGCAGGTGGCTCAACTCGCCCAACCCGACAGTTGTAATGTTTGCACTCCGCATGATACGGGAGTTCAGGCAAAAGGAGGCAGAGCCGGAGCTGAGAAGGGTGCTCCTCCACCGTGATGCGCGTGTAAGCCAGCTCGCTGTGCAGGTAGCAGGTGATCTTGATATGCGGAGCACGCTCGAGACCATGAAGCGGATGTACAAATTCCAGGAATACAACAACTGCCTCGAGATAGTAAGGGCCATGAGCAGGATGCCTGACGAGTCGATGATGGGTTTCCTCAAGCTGGTGCTTGACAAGGAAGACGATGTGCAGCTGCAGATAGAAGCTGTCAAGGCAATTGAAAACATGGGTGAGGAGGGTGTCAAGGCACTCGTCAAGATCATGAAGTCGGAATATAAAAACTATAACATAATCGTCAGGCACGTGCTTGACAGGAGGATATACTGAGTACCATGGGATTCATCTTTGCATACCTGATCTTTTATCTCACCATCGTCATTTTCACGACGTATGTGCTGCTCGGCATTCACTCGGCCCTCTCTCTCAGGAAATACCTGCGCAAGAACAGTTATGTGAACTATAATTCACTGGTTCTGTCACCTCTAAGTCCGAAAATCACCATTATTGCACCCGCCTTCAATGAAAGCAAGACGATCATAGACAACGTACGAACCCTCATTTCGTTGTATTACAATAACTTTGAGGTGATCATTGTGAATGACGGTTCTACCGACAATACGTTTGACAAGATCAGGGATGCGTATGACCTGGTGAGAGTTAATTATTACTTTGACTACCGCATCCCGTGCGAGAGGATCAGAGGTGTTTACAAATCGAAGGATCCTGCCTACAACCGTCTTACGGTTATTGACAAGAACAACGGCGGCAAGGCTGACTCACTTAATGCAGGTATAAATCTCAGCCGCAGCAACCTGATAGTCTCCATCGATGCCGATTCGATCATCGAGCCCGACTCCATACTCAAGCTCATCAAGCCTTTCCTTGAGGAAAAGGAAAAGAAGGTTATCGGTACCGGCGGTGTGATCAGAATAGTCAACTCGTGCGATATAGAACGGGGTCACATCCGCGAGATACACCTTCCTGCCAGTTTTCTTCCCAGGCTGCAGGTACTGGACTATACACGTGCTTTTCTCCTCGGACGAATGGCATGGAGCCATCTTGACGGACTGATGCTTATATCAGGTGCGATGGGCATGTTTGACCGCGAGACCCTTATTAAGGCCGGGGGATACAGCACCAGGACTGTGGGAGAGGATATGGAGCTGGTTCTGAGGATGAGGCGTTACATGGCTGAGCATAATGAGAATTATGAGGTGACTTACATTCCTGATCCGCTATGCTGGACCGAGGTACCGTCTGACCTTAAATCGATGCGCAAGCAGAGGACACGCTGGACGAGGGGTCTGATAGAGTCACTGTGGGCCCACCGCCGCATGCTCTTCAACAAACGATACGGAAGGCTGGGTATCCTGGGCTATCCCTACTGGCTTCTCTTCGAATGGGCATCGCCGCTGATAGCATTCATGGGGTTTGTTTACACGATATATCTTGTCATAACCGGATCGCTGAACCTGCCCTTCTTCCTGCTTCTCTTCCTCTTTGTCTATACATTTGCAGTCAGCCTCTCAACCTGGGCTGTGCTCTTTGAAGAGATCACCTTCCACAAATACCGCAAGAAGCGTGATGTGCTCAGGCTTATCGGAACAGCGCTTATAGAACCGTTCTTCTATCCCGTACACACCTATTTTGCCGTCAGAGGCAATCTTGAGGTCATGCGTGGCAAGAAGGGATGGGGAAAAGCTGAGAGAAGCGGTTTTCATAAGAAGAAAAGCGTCAAAACTGCCTGACAAACCTGTCACCTACTTGAAATAATCAGGTATAACGTTCAATCCCTCTTTTATGACATTGAGAGAACCTTTCTCCCTTTCAACGGTTGGTGGAACGGTAAGATACGCAGGCCAGCGATAGCGGTTTGTGCTGTTTGTCACAATACCTTTATGTGCGACTGAAACAGCAATCCCGTCTGATACGGAGGTTAAGATTTCAAAGTTATGCCCTCCGTCGTATGAGACAGCCCCGTCATTTACTCTCATCTGCGTCGGGTCATTGAAATAGAGCATGGTCCATGGCAATCTTATCTTTATGCCATTGCCGTACCATGCCACTGCAGCCCTGTTGCCGGCGCTGAAGCGGGTCGCATGCTCGAGAGGGACTCTGCCTAATTCATCTTCGGTAAGTTCAAAGCCGTCATTGATCCATTTCATTAAGTTCCATGGCGCCCCGTCGGAGACGGTGCTCTGGTATTTCTGAACTGATGGATCTGTCAGATTGAATCTAACAGTCAGGCCGTTCATGTCATAGGCGGCAGTCACGTGGTGCGAGGCCGAATCTTCTGACAGGTCAAGCGTCAGTAGGAATTCCGCCCTGTTTGCTATGACTGCGCCGTCAGGGAGCTGAGATTCACCGGTACCTCCCAGGTAGGTATCGAAGGCTATCAAAAGCTTATCTTCTTCAGTGAGAGCAGCTGCGGTACTGATCTCAAGGTAGAAGTACCCTTCGTCATGCGTCGCCCTGACAGAGCTCACCGGCCCTGACGGTGCATCAAGGCTGTATGAGACAAACGGAGCCCTCTCCTTCTGTTCAAATGCCAGCAGTCCGAAGCACTGCTCCGGGGAGGTCTCGTTATGCCACAGCTGACGTGTGGGGAT
>Ga0209450_10000314_pt1 | contig 26023 bp, 14 predicted proteins | sample FrelakmetLWP11LW_FD_187149 | JGI IMG/M metagenome (GOLD analysis project Ga0209450, IMG submission 187149) | Freshwater lake sediment microbial communities from the University of Notre Dame, USA, for methane emissions studies - LWP11 LW (SPAdes)... | ecosystem: Environmental > Aquatic >...
GATCCGGTAACAGCAGGCAGCTGCTGTCTGCTGTTACCGGATCCGATCAGACTGACAGTTAATCTTTTCAACCCTTAATGATGCAAAAGAGCCCGTTCAAGTTTCTGGATAGTTTTACGAAGGATGATCGTGAGATCTTCTTTGGCAGGGACAGGGAGATTGAAGAGCTTCACACGAGGGTTTTTGAAAGCAAGATACTGCTTGTATACGGTACGTCCGGTACCGGAAAATCATCACTCATAAACTGCGGGCTGGCAAACAGGTTCAATGATTCCGACTGGCTTCCCGTGAATGTCAGACGTGGAACGGATATCAACAGGAGCCTTTTCGAGGCACTTGCAAAAACTGCGATCACCAAAACTCCTTTTGAGAAACTGAGCTCTTCAGCTGCCACGGGTTACAACCTGGAAAAGCTCCTGCGTTCTGTCTGGCTGGATCATTTCAAACCAGCATTCATCATATTCGATCAGTTTGAAGAGCTTTTCATTTTCGGTAGCAAGAATGAGAAAAATGAGCTTATTAAGAATGTCGCCAGGGTCATCAATTCAGACATCCAGTGCAGGTTCATCTTTTCTATAAGGGAGGAATACCTGGCCGGTGTTACAGAATTCGAAAGAGAGATACCCTCAATTCTTTCGAACAGGATCAGGATTGAAAAGATGACCAGGCAAAATGCAATACAGACCATTGAAGGTCCCTGCAGGATAAACAATATTGCTGTTGAACCGGGATTTTCAGAAGCCCTTCTTGCTAAGCTTAATCCCGACTCACCGGATGTCGAGCTGACATGGCTCCAGATCTACCTCGACAGGATAATGAGGCTTGCCGGAGGCGAGGATCACTCAGTGAAAATATTATCACAGGATCTCCTGGAAAAGGCTGGTGAGGTAAAGGATATACTCGGCACATTTCTCGAAGAGCAGATCTCCCAGCTCGACGATCCTGAAACAGGCATGTCAGTACTGAAATCGTTTGTCTCGGTGAAAGGAACAAAGCGCCAGATAACCGAAGAGGAGATTGTAGAGTATTCGGGTACTTTTGGAAAAAATATTGATAGCGTGACTATCAAAGCTTTGATACAGCGCTTTATAAAGCTTCGCATTCTCAGGGATAAAGATGAAAATGGCAAATATGAGCTGCGCCACGATTCACTGGCATCCAAGATATTTGAAGATATAACACTTGTAGAGAAGGAGTTGCTTGAGGTAAAATCCTTTATAGAAAATGCATATTCAAACTTTGAAAAAAGAGGACTTTTCCTTTCAGAGGAGGATCTGAAGTACATAGCACCATATGAGGACAAGCTTTTCCTGAATGAAAAAAACCAGAAATTTATTGAAGAGAGCAAACGCTCCATTCATAAAGTACGGAGAAGAAGAATCAATTTTGTAATTGCGATCGTATCGGTAATAATTATCCTGCTTTCTCTTTTCGCAGTATGGGCATTCATGGAAAGAGGTAATGCCCTTAATCAGAAGCTAATAGCCGAAAAACAGACAAATGAGGCATTAAAGGCAAATAAGGATGCTGTTGAGGCAAGAATAATTGCACAGGAAGGTGAAATCAGAGCCAGGGAAAGTGAAAAAAAGGCAATTGAACAGCAAAATATTGCTGATAAACAAAAACAGGCTGCAGTAAGGGCAAATATCCTGGCTGAAGAAGCAAGAAAGCAAGCCCTTGAAGAAAAAAGCAGGGCAGAAACAAATGAAACGGACGCTATTGCCGCAAAGCAGTTCGCTGAGGAGCAGAGGAATCACGCTCAGGAGGCCGAGAAAGAAGCAAAAAGATTAAGTCTCCTTTCTACGGCTCAAAACCTTGCACTGAAATCCATGACAATGCAAGGGGACCCACAGCTGATGGGTTTACTTGCGGTTCAGGCTTTAAACTTTAATGAGAACAACGGTGGGGCAATTGACGATCCGGTTATCTGGCAAGCGCTCGAAAAAGCTTATAATACAATTGACGATTCAAGGCATTCAATTTATAAAGGTTCAGCAAATGAGATATGGAGCTTGTCTGAAAATGAGGTTGGGCTCTTAAGCGCCGACATGGATGGAAAAGTTATGAACTGGAACCAAATAGGGAACGACAGTATTGTATCTAATTCTATGATCTCATCTTACATTAACTTTATCAGCCTGAGCCCCATTGGTGATAAATTGTTAACAGGTTACGAAGATAACAGGCTGATTTTAAAAAGCCTTATTCAAAACAACAATGAGTCTGAACTCAGAGGTCATTTAAGTCCTATAATAACCGCTGCCTGGAGCGAAGATGGAAATTTTCTTGCGACCGGAGGGAAAGACAGTCTGATAATAATATGGAATACCAAAATACAACCCGCATCTGGTTCAAAGACATTTAAAGCCACTTCGTCAGTTAGATTTTTAACCTTTTGCAGCCCGGATACTATTATTTCAATAAACGACGACGGTACGATAAATCTTTGGGAGGTTAAGAATGATACCTGTGAATTACTGTTTGAAAGGAAACAAATCCAACCTCTTTGCGCGGCCTGGAACAGACCGGAAAAGACTTTATTAACAGGATGTTCGAAAGGAGTAGTGATTTCGACATATCTGGCTTCTAAACCTTATCACTCTTTATTGGAGAATTATCATAATTCAGGAATAAACCACATTGCTTTCAACAGAGACTTTTCTCTCCTGGCCATAGCATCATGGGATAAAGTAATAAAACTATATAATTATCATAAATTCTTTGAGTTGGCAAATACTGTTGGAGGAGTAATAACGATTGATAACGTTGATGCAAGAGTCCGATCGCTAATTTTTACAAGCGACAACAAGCTGGTTTCAGGAATGTCTGACAAAAGCATCAGAATATGGGAAACATCCTCACAGAAACTTGCTTCACTGATCTGTGGTCTGGTAAAAAGAGATATGACAGATTCGGAATGGACTGATTTTGTAGGAACAGAGATACCATATGAAAAGACTTGCAGAAATAATCCATAGTTATCGGGATAAATGATGAAACGAATTCTGTTCATATTATTAATGCTTGCCAGCACCCAGGGACTTGTTGCACAAAAGCCTTCCCCGGTGGTTCAGGATTGTACTCAAAGGTACAAGAGCGCTGAAGCTGCATATCAGGCGGGTCTTTTCACCGATTGCATCAGAACCCTGGAAGGCTTGCTTGATTCATGTGATCTTTCAAGGAAGCAGAAGGAAGGGACACTGCAGATGCTGGCAAAAGCTTATGTTGAAACAGGTGAAATGGGAAAAGCAGAATCGACGGTGAATATCTTATTAAAGAACGCTCCCCATTACGAACTTAATGAATCTGAGAATCCGGAAATGTTCAACCGTATAGTGAAGAGATATGAGATACATCCGAAGCTTACTATCGGTTTAAAAACTGCAGGCGATTGGTACAGACATAAGACCATTAAGACATATTCCGTTCTTGAAGGACTTGATTACAGTCCCCCAATACACGATTCAGGTTATTTCTTCACTTTCCATGGATTTCTTGAATATGAGATTATAAAAGGGCTGTCAATAAGCATCGAGGGAAGAAAATTCAGCGTGAGGCAAGGCAGAGCAATAACAAAATTACCTTCCTTTGTACTTTATTATCAAGAGGATGTTCGATTTCTTGAATTCCCGATTTATATTAAGAAATTTTTTGATTTAGGAAAAAGTTTTTCAGCTTATGCTTCTGCCGGATCGGGTTTATTGTATTTCAGAGAAGCTACCGGAATTGCCGCATTATCATATACCAAAGACGATATTATTACAGGCAGGAATACCGATTTTGATGATATAATTACTGACATTGACATGTTGCCCCTGAAGAACAGATATACCGGATTTTGGAATGCGGGTATTGGTATAGGCTATGCACTAAGAAATGTCAGATTCTTTATTGATGCAAGATATATTGGTGGTTTAAACAGTGTAAACAATCCAAAGAATAGTCATCTTATTCCGGAACTTAGAGATGATTACTTTTATATCGACCAGGAAGTGAGAGTAAACCATTTCGAAGCAGGATTCACAATCTCTTATACTCTCCTCAATTCAGTAAAAAGGATCCGGAAATAACAGATAAGAGCAAAGATTTATCTTCCCCTCCGGTTATAATGGCTGTATTTAGGTGTTGCTGACCTGGGCCGGTTGTGATTATGATTCTGTTGTTGAGGAACTTTTACCGGATGGGTATCCATAAGGGGGTAAGGATGATCTTCTACGATCTGTATCTTCTTCGAGATCAGTTTTTCAATATCTCTCAGATATTCCTTCTCAACTGCATCACAAAATGAAATAGCCGTTCCGTTTGCTCCTGCTCTTGCGGTTCTGCCGATACGATGCACATATGTCTCTGAAATATTGGGTATCTCATAATTGATAACATATTCAAGATCATCTATATCGATGCCACGCGCTGCAATATCTGTCGCAACAAGTACACGTGTTGTCTGAGCCTTAAAGTTTGAAAGTGCACGCTGACGGGTGTTCTGAGTCTTGTTGCCATGGATCGATTCTGCGGAGATGTTCTTCTTCTTCAGAACTCTCACAACCTTGTCTGCCCCGAACTTTGTACGTGTAAACACAAGAGCTGTTTTAATCTTTGCATCCTTAAGCAACTCCAGTAAGAGGGCATTTTTATTCACCTTATCGGTGAAATAAACATATTGATCTACAGTGTCAACAGTAGAGGCAGAGGGTGTAACTTCAACTTTAACAGGCTTATATACAATTGATCCCGCAAGCTTGATAATTGCCGGAGGCATTGTGGCAGAGAAAAAAAGTGACTGCCTTTTTTGAGGGAGCGAGGCAATTATTTTCCTGACATCGTGTATGAAGCCCATATCAAGCATCCTGTCGGCCTCGTCAAGAACAAATATCTCTATATCTTTCAGTGAAATAAATCCCTGGTTCATGAGGTCCAGCAGCCTGCCGGGTGTTGCAACAAGTATGTCTATTCCGTTCTTCAGTGCTGCGACCTGGGTGTTCTGGTGCACTCCTCCAAAAACTACAGTGCACTTGAGTCCTGTATGACGGCCATAAGCTTTAAAGCTCTCGTCTATCTGGATTGCCAGCTCCCTTGTGGGCGTGACGATCAGACTGCGGATCCTTTTCTTTCTGTCAAATGTCTTGTTCCTGCCAAGCAGCTGCAGTATCGGCACCGCAAAAGCTGCAGTTTTACCTGTGCCTGTTTGTGCGCATCCGATTAAATCGGTTCCGTTGAGTATTATGGGAATTGCCTTCTCCTGTATTGGTGTTGGTACTGTGTAACCTTCTTCTTTTAATGATCTGAGTATTGGTTCAATAATGTTTAATGATTCAAAATGCATAATAAAATTTTAGTGTAAGTAATGTGAAATAAAAACTACCTGGTACAGGCTGGGATTATTCCGGAATTAAAGCGTCAAAGGTAGTCTAATTGGCGGATAAATCAGCATGAGAGCCTAATGCGCTGATTATGAAGAACTACAACTAAAATAATCGTGCAATCGTGCAATCGTGCAATCTGTTTCTTTGGTCTTTGGTCTTCGGTCTTCCTTCAGGTTATCCTTTCCTGTAGTTTTTCTTCTCCTGTATTTTCCTTGCCGACTTCACGACCATTTCCCTGGAAACAAATCTGGAGGCAAATGCCATGACCGATTGTTTGAATCCGGGGATGACAACGGGTTTCCCATTCATCATTGCCTGGTAGCCGAATTCCGCAGCTTCCCTTGCTGACATCATTTTTCTTTCCCGCACCAGCTTAGGGTCGCCAAGGGCAACTTCATGAAACCTGGTATCCACCGATCCAGGGCAAAGCGCTGTGACATTTATTCCTTTATCCTTCAGCTCATTGTTCAATGCCTGAGAAAAGCTCAGCACGAAGGCTTTGGTTGCAAAATAAACCGACATTGTCGGACCAGGAGTAAATGCTGCTAGAGAGGCAACATTCAGAATTTTCCCTCCTCCCCTGCTGATCATCCCGGGCAGGAAAAGTCTTGTCAGATGGGCAAGAGCTGTGATATTAAGATTTATCATGCTCTCCTGCTTGTCCCAGTCGCTCTCTGCAAAATGCCCGAAATCGCCGAAGCCGGCATTGTTTATAAGGTAATCGATACCTATATTATGATGTGTGACCTCATCAAATACCTTCTTTGGTGAATACCTGATCGAAAGGTCGCTTACTAAAAAACGTACACTTACATGATACTTCGATTCAAGTTCGGTCTTGATTTCTGCGAGCTTATCGCCGCTCCTGGCAACAAGGACGAGATTGTCGCCTTTTGATGCATGGATCCTTGCCAGTTCAAGACCAATACCCCCGGAAGCACCTGTTATTAAAGCTGTTTTGCTCATAATTTATAACATATTTTGAATTAAGAACATTTGAACAATCGAAATCAGAATGCAGAAGTTGGTTAATTCGCTATCCCGCATGCTGGGCTCTTCGCTAAAATTGCCCATCGGGCAATTTTTATACGCTCGATTCTGTTTGTTCTTCATTTTTACTTCTTCTTCAACCCCGGCTTATCCGAAAGGTAAAATCCCAAATGCGGCGGCTGGTTATAGTCTACATTCTGCCATGCCACTCCCAGTCTGTAAACCGGATCATGCATGAGGGTCTTCATCCTGTACTGCGTAGGTATAGTTGTGGTGAACAATAGAAGTGATTCATTGTCCTTTCCCCTGAAGATCACCTCTTCCCTCCAATCGCCAAGGATATCGGGACTGATAACCGGTGTTGCCTTGGTGCCGTTTATAGAAGTTCCGCCGAATTGTGATGCATCAAAAAGTCTGATATTCTTGTGGTTCATATAGTTCCAATCGTCAATAAATGATCTGTCAAGCAGTTCATCCTGGAGGTCTCCATCCCAGTAAATACGAAAGTTAACAGACGGAACAGCATCTGTAATCTTTACGCCTTTAACTGAATAAATACCCTTTGATGTTGATGACCACATCTCAACCCCCCTGTGATCGGGATAAATATCTGCAGCATTTCCTCTGCCTGTGTCACCTTCACCCGGAACCTGAAACAAGATTTTTCCTGTAGCTGCACTGTGCAATACACCACCAAGTTCTCTTGTCTCCTTCACACCCCATACCTCAAGACCGGGTATGTCGGGATCAAGATCGGAAAGGTGCATTGCATCGCCATGCCCCATGCCTGTAGTATATAATGGTATGCCGTTATCATCATATGCGCTTGATCCATAGACTATTTCATCCTTACCATCACCATCAACATCAGCTACGCTCAGGTTATGATTACCCTGTCCCTCGTATTCGGGATGTCCGTTGTTTGAATCAAAGAACCATTTCAGCTTCAGCTCGCCATCCCTCCAGATCCATGCAGCAATGGTCAGTCTGCCATAATATCCTCTGCAAAAAACAGGGCTCGGATGTACTCCGTCGAGGTATGCGACACAGGCGAGGAACCGGTCGGAACGGTTCCCTTTGCATTCGTTTGCGCCCCAGGCACAGACATCTCCGCGACCTGGAATATAATCAACGGTCTGAAGGGCACCGCCTGTTTTTCCACTGAATATGGTCAGGTATTCAGGATCATTAAGTATCCTGCCCTTGTCGTTTACAAAATCTTTGGTGGAATCTCCGACAACTTTTCCTGTCCCGTCTATTGTACCATCGGCAGTCTTACAGGCCATTTCAGCCTTGCCGTCGCCATCGAAATCGTAAACAAGGAACTGTGTATAATGTGCTCCTGCCCTTATGTTTTTTCCAAGGTTTATCCTCCACAGTTGTTTTCCGTCCAGCTCATAGGCATCGAGGATGACGTTTCCCGTAAATCCATCCTGGGCATTATCGCGAGCATTTGAGGGACGTGTCTCTCTCTCAAATCCGGCAGGTGGAATAACGGGTCTGTTCAGGGGTATTCTGATATAATTCTGTGTCCACACTTTGCAATTATCTGATTCTTTCTGCTCTTTCTTTTTTATGACAGGTCTGACACTATATACTTCTTCAGTAACTGTTTTATCAATATAATTTGTAGCCCCTGTAATTGGCTTTTTATTAATCTTCTGCGAGCCCCTGTACAGGTTGAATCCGGTCCCTTCCGGATCGGTACCAAGTAATCTCCAGCTGATAAAAACCGAATCCGGACTTGTACGAACGGCAACAATTCCCCGATCAAGAATTTCCATTTGGCGTTTTTGCAAATCCTGAGAAAGTAATGTGTAAGGAAGTAGAATAGAAAGATAAAAAAATAACAAATATTTATTCATATTGATCTTTTTAAACCGCAAAGGACGCAAAGCCCGCCTACGTTGCCACTCTGGCGGGGAAGACCGCAAAGGAGGCAAAGTAATGAAATTCTTCTTTGCGATCTTTGCGTAGAACCTTTGCGCTCTTTGCGGTTAATAAATTTAGTTTTTCAGTTTATACATTTCGGATCCGGCCAGGAGAAAGCATCCGAGCCCAAAATCCTCGAAGTTCGGAACTTTATCATACCCCACCGGCTGGCTGTCTTTCGGTTCCTTTCCGGTACCCTGGACATACCCCAGGAATCCGTTTGGATGAACACAATCCTCAACAAGTCCTTTCCATGCTTTCCGAATGATCGGGAGGTATCTGCCGGCATCGAGTACCCCATGGTTTATTCCCCAAGCCATTCCATAAACAAATAAGGCGGTCCCGGTAACTTCCCTGCCACCAAAATTTGAAGGATCGTGCAGGCTGACATTCCAGAAACCGTCGGGTCTCTGGCATGCAACAAGGGCATCTGCCATCTGCCTGTATGTTGTAAGGTATTCAGCAGTATATGCGGAGTTCTCAGGTAAAAAATCCATCGTCCTTACAAGTGCAGCAAGCACCCAGCCGTTGCCTCTCGACCAGTAGCAATCTTCTCCGTTCGGTTCTACGTAGGGTGGATCAAAATCCTTGTCGCGCCACCAGAGATGGTCCTGCTGATTATAGAGACCGTTTGTACCGTGAATGTTTTTTGTATACAGGTACATCTCATGCATCCTTTCGAAATATCTGTTGTCGTTGTAGATCGAACCAAGACGAGCAAAGACCGGCATCGCCATCTGAAGTGCATCAATCCAGTTCCAGTCATCGATCTTATCAGATACAACCATATTGTCGATACACTCTTTGATTTTTGCAATCCTTTCATCTTTGGTTTTGTCCATCAGGAAAAGATCAATATATGTCTGCCCGCAGCACTGGTTGTCGCCATTTCTTGTTTTAACTCCATCGCGCAGGCCCCATTTATGGAACTCGCCCCAGGAGACCGCATAATTCAGGTATGCAGGATCGGGCTTTATACTGTACAAAGCCATCAAACCTTCATAATATACACCCCTGGTCCAGATGTTGCTCGGCCGTTCGCGGTCTGTGACGGAAGGTTTGCCCACATCGGACCATTTTTCCATGAAGTACTTGTTTGCCAATATCATTACTTCCATGGATTTTTCTTTGAAAACAGTCTGAAGCACAATGGATTTTTTCGTGTATCCTAGGAGCATATCAGTCAGATTCTCAGCCGCCTTGCGGTTTTCAAAGCTTTCAGGAAGACGGTCATGATCGATATATTCGTTATAGATCCAGGGATCACCTATAGCAAAGACATATCCCTTGCCGTATTTTACTTCAGCGATCAGAACTTTACCATTTTCGGTAAGGATGGGCTTTGCCTTTCCGGAGAGATTGATATCGGAGACTTCCTTTATATAGATCTTTGACAATCCCCTGAAAAGAGGATGATCAATAAAATCCCTGCTGGCTCCCATTTCGAAATTGGTACCTGTAACAGGATGAAGGGTTACATGGTTGAATGTCATCCCGAAATTCTTAGTAAGCTGGTTTAAATGGGTGAACTCACAGTTAGGTGCATCATTTGCAAGAATTGCCAGCACTCCGCCCCTCTTTACCCATTTCTTAATTGCCTTAATATCTTCCGGCATTATGTAGTTGGGTGTTTTGGATTCGGTAGTAGTGTCAGGGTCGGCAATTATATAAACATCTATTCCGCTCAATGCTGTGGCTACTGGTTTCTCGATTGTCTTCAGCTGGGCACCTCTCGATTCGAAGATCTGACCCCATCTCGAATAACCGCTCCACTCCGTATCTGTCCAGAGGTAATGGAATGGTTTGCCTGTTTTTGCATTCGTTTCGCGATTGAACCAGTTGTCGAGTCCTACAACAGCCTGACCGAATGCATTCTGTGTAAGAATGCCGACAAGGATAAATGATATTGTTATAATTCGCAGGATAAAGGGATTATTGTTCTTCATGATTTAAAGATTTAATCATCTCAAAAATAGAAAACATAAATGATGAATTGAACACAATTTTCTAAAAATACGATCAGTAAATTCCTATTATGAAATTTTAAGGTTTTTTAATACTTGTTGTTATAACCACGAGGAAGACGAAGTCTTCATAGCTTGCCCCGATCTATCGGGTGAGTCATACTGTTAAACTCCGTGTTTCACGCCGCGCAACTTTGTGAAAATCCGTGGTCAGGGAAAATAGAATGAAAAAAGATATATCTTTCACTTTTATTTATGCATATATGTTGAAGCGAAATCTTACAAAGCTTTGCGATGCGCAATTTATTGTAGCACTTAATAATTACAAATAAATGATTATGAAAAAGTTATACTGGATCTTTACGTTACTGTTTATTTTTGCATTTACCGCTGGCAATGTGATGCCCAAAGGAGGAGCAAAGGACAATACACTCACTAAGAAAGAAAAGAAAACCGGATGGAATCTGTTGTTTGATGGGCAGACATCTTTTGGATGGATGAATGCGAAAACCAAAACCTTTCCATCAAGCGGATGGGAAATCAAAAACGGAATGCTGACAATAAATCCTGCTTCAAAGAAACAAGGAGGCGGCGGTGATATAGTTACTATAGATAAATTCAAAAATTTCGAGTTGAAAGTTGATTTCAAGTATACGAAAGGAGCCAACAGCGGTATAAAATATTTCATAGATACTGAAACCAATGATGGTGCACTTGCCTCCATAGGCTGCGAATATCAAGTCCTCGACGACAGGAACCATCCCGATGCAAAAGCAGGCATCAACGGAAACCGGACACTCACAGGTCTGTATGATCTTATCACCCCGAAGAATAAGATAGATAATGGGGAAGAGGCATGGAACACAGCAACAATAATTGTCAATGGAAATAAAGTCCAGCACTGGCTCAACGGGCAGATGGCAGTCGAATATGAAAGAGGCAATCAGTCATGGAAAGATCTTGTTGCAACAAGCAAGTTCAAGGGTTCAGTCGGCTTTGGAGAAGTTCAGGAAGGCAGGATTCTTCTCTAGGATCATGGAAATCTCGTCTATTTCAAGAATATAAAGATCAGGTAGATAAAATAATGGCTTTACGGCGCAACGGCACAAAGGAAAAACTTTTGCTACCTTTGTTTTTGTCTGACTGAACTTACAGATCATTGAGTTGTTCTTTTTTACGATTACAATTTTAATTTTGATCGCTATGAAAAAGTTATCCTTTCTGCTGATCATTGCTGCCGGGCTGATGGTCGCAGCCTGCAGTGAAAAGAAATCCGAACGTTTTATTCTCCTGACTACACCTGTCTGGACTTCAGATACACTTTATTCAGAAGGAGCAGATGCAAGCGGGCCGGGACAATTGCTTGCGAAATTTAAGGGAGATGCAAAATTCAGGGAAGACGGTACAGGATATTTTGGCCAATATAAAGGAGAATGGATGCTGGGCGTTGATGAAGATTACCTTACCATAACCTCCGATTCATTGGACATTCCAATCATCGCTGATATAGATCTGCTTACAGCCACAGATTTTAAGATAACAACCACAGTGCCAAATCCGGCTAACCTGTCGAATCCATTTAACATCAGGATGACATTTAAGGCAAAGTGATGCGATTTTTCCTGACTGCCCTGGCATTAATGTTTTTCTATGGATCAGATGCTTCGGACCTGAACGGGATAATAAAGGGAAAAGTATCTGATAAGAACACCCATGAACCTCTTGCAGGTGTTTATGTAATTTACGGAAAAAACCTGGGAGTTACTACCGGAGCAGAAGGCACATATTTCATTGAGAATGTCACCGGCAAAGTCAGTATTACCTTTCAGTTCATTGGATACCTGTCTGTTACAAAAGATATTCTTGTTCCGGAAAACGGTACTGCAGAGCTGGACATAGCTCTGGAGACAGTTGTACGTGAGATCGATCAGGTGGTCGTCAGCGCCAGCCGCACAGAACAGAGGATTGCTGAGCTGAGCGTTTCGATGGATATTATAAAAACAAGCTTCCTAGATGATAATCATATTAATGATGCAAAGGAGATCATCGACAAAACTCCCGGTATAGAAGTGATGGACGGACAGGCTTCCGTCAGGGGAGGAAGCGGATTCAGCTATGGCGCAGGCAGCAGGGTGCTGGCACTCATCGACGGACTGCCTATGGTTGCTGCCGATGCTGGAAATATAAAATGGCAGTTCCTGCCTCTTGAGAACCTGTCGCAGATAGAGATCATCAAAGGAGCTTCATCAGTCCTGTATGGATCTTCGGCTCTCAACGGTGTAATTAATTTCCGTACTGCTGATGCAACAAATACTCCTGTCACCCAATTCTTTACTGAAGCCGGATTCTATGGAGAACCCCGTAACAAGGATTGGATATGGTGGAATTCACCAAGGATCTTTACCACAACATCAATCTCACATCTTCAGAAAGTTGGAAAGACAGACATAGGTGTAAGCGCCAATCTACTTGTTGACCAGGGCTACAGAAGGCTTAATGAAGAGAATCTCGGCCGTGTAAGCCTCAAGCTGAAGCATTTCAGCGGAAAGATCGAAGGGCTCAACTATGGGCTCAGCATAAATTCAGGGCTGACATTAAAGAGAGATTTCGTGCTCTGGGAGAATGCCGCAACAGGTGCTCTGATACAGCAGGAACCGGCCATACAGCTGCACGGGAAGTTCCTTGCTGCGGATCCTTTCATAACCCTGAAAAAGAGCGATCGCTGGAAGCATGATCTGAGGATGCGATTCCAGGTATCCAGCAACCGGTTCCCGGAGAGTGAGAAAACAAACAGTGATGCATATTCACTTTACACAGAATACCAGATGTGGCATAAGATTGCCAGCTATATGGACATAACAGCAGGGCTGTCAGAAAATTACAGTCTTGTTAACTCAAACATGTATAAAGATCACAGAGGATTAAACCTGGCAGGATATTCCCAGTTTGAGATCCGCCCGGTGAAGATGCTCAAGGCAGTAGCCGGTGTGCGGATTGAGAATAATTCCCTTGACGGGATCAATGACAAGATAGTTCCTGTAGTAAGGGCTGGGCTGAACTGGCAGGCGGCAGATTTTACTTTTATAAGGGCTTCATTCGGGCAGGGTTATCGATTCCCTTCGATTGCTGAAAAATATGCTTCCACTACGCTTGGTTCAGTTGTAATTATACCAAACCCTGATTTACTGCCAGAATCCGGATGGAACACAGAGGCAGGCATAAAGCAGGGAGTGGTAATCGGAGAAATAACGGGCCAGGTCGATTTCTCGGTTTTCCTGTCACAAAACAAAGATATGATTGAGTACTACCTCGCCAGTTACCCAGGACAGGGTACCGGATTCAGAGCGACCAATATTGAACAATCAAGGGTTTACGGGGGTGAGATTGAGCTAATTTTAAATGGCACACTTGGAAGAGTAAATACCTCATTGAATGGTGGTTATACATTTATTTATCCTGTGGAATTCAGTCCTGTAACACATAACAACACCGGAGATTATCTTAAGTACAGAAGAAAGCACTCAGGCAAACTATCTCTTAGCGCTTCCTGGAAGAAGATTGAATCTAACATATGTCTTTACGCAAGGTCAAAGATCCTTAAAATAGATTCTTTCTTTCTGAATGAAACGACAGGAGAAGCAATACTGCCCGGTTTCCCCGGGTATTGGAAAGATCACAACACAGGTTATTTCCTGATAGACGGCAGCCTTGGATATAAGCTGAATGATATGCTCACTCTTTCAGTTGCTGTTAAAAATTTAACAAACACCGAATACATGGGAAGGCCGGGAGATATCCAGCCGCAGAGGAATTACGGTGTCAGGCTATCCTTGAAGTTTTAATTTTTGCTTTTTCATCCATATTCCTTCTCAAAATGAAAAACAAATATTCAATTAAAATAGGCCTTTTCGGGATTGGCCTCGATGCCTATTGGCCGCAGTTCAAAGGGTTAAAGGAAAGACTTGAAAATTATATTCAGGAAGTTCATAAAAAGCTTGAAGGCTTCGGTGCTGACATTGTTAATCTCGGTCTCATCGACAACCCGGTGAAAGCTTTGGAGGCAGGACATAAATTCCGGCAGGCAGATGTCGATATTATCTTCCTTTATGTTACTACATATGCACTCTCCTCTACAGTTCTTCCGGTAGTGCAGAGAGCAAAAGTGCCGGTAATAATACTGAATCTGTCTCCCGAGAAAGCTATTGACTACAATACTTTCAACAAGCTTGGCGACAGGACTAGAATGACCGGTGAATGGCTGGCAAATGTCTCAGCCTGCCCGGTTCCTGAAATAGCAAATGTATTGCTGAGAGCCGGAATAAAATTCCACCAGATAACAGGAGTTCTGCATGGAGACAAAGAGGTCTGGAATGAGGTAAAGGAATGGGTTGATGCTGCAGCCACAGCAAATAAAATGGCACACAACAGGCTTGGCTGCATGGGCCACTATTATGGTGGAATGCTCGATGTTTACACAGATCTGACGCTTCAGCTGGCATCATTCGGCGGACATATCGAAATGCTTGAAGTCGATGAGCTGGCTGAACTGAGAAGAAAAGTGACAACCAAAGAAATTGATGATCGTATTAAAGCTTTTTACAGGGAGTTTGACATTGATAAGAAATGTTCCGAGCCAGATCTGAAGAATGCAGCACGGACATCAGTGGCACTCGATAAGATGGTCAAAAAGCATGACCTTGGATCGATGGCATATTTTTACAGCGGAACAGGAGTGCAGGAAAACGAGGATGCCATCAGCTCGATAATACTGGCAAATTCTCTTCTTACTTCGAGGGGCATTCCTGTTGCAGGAGAATATGAGATCAAGAATGTGCAGGCAATGAAAATAATGGATTGCCTGGGTGCAGGAGGTTCATTCACAGAATTTTACGCACTCGACTTTAGGGACGATGTAGTGCTCATGGGACATGATGGCCCGGGTCATCTTGCAATTGCCGAAGGTAAGACCAAGGTTAAACCGCTGGAAGTTTACCATGGTAAAGTCGGCAAAGGTCTTTCAGTTGAAATGTCGGTGAAGCATGGTCCTGTAACTCTCCTTTCGGTTGTTCAGAAACCTGATGGCAAACTGCTTCTTCTGGTCGCCGAGGGAGATTCGGTTCCCGGACCAATTCTTGAGATAGGCAACACTAATAGCCGCTATAAATTTCCTATTGGCGTGAAAAATTTCGTTAACACCTGGAACAGCTATGGTCCTGCCCATCATTGTGCATCAGGTGTGGGACATATCGCATCGAAGATCCGGAAACTTGGAGAACTGCTCAGCATGGAGACAATACAGATATGTTGAATATCATCAATAATATTTTGTATTTTCACGGTCGCCGGCGATTTAAGAAGGAGGGGGAGAGAGGGAGACACTCCGTGTAACTCCTTGGTAAAGAAGAAGATAAATAACCATTATATTTAACCATGAAATCAGCCATTTTTAAATTATCTAGCTTATTATTTATTATCATTTCCAGTTTTGTTTCATGCAAAAAGACAGTTGTCAATAAGGTTAAAATCAATGACTTCAGATCCCTTAAGGCAGAATTCGGGACACCATCGGCTGAGTATACAACTGCTCCTTTCTTTGTATGGAATTATAAGATAACAAAACCAGAGATTGATAAATTCCTGAATGATTTCAAAGCACAGGGAAGCCTCCAGGTATTTGTTCACCCGAGACCAGGACTGGTAACAGAATACCTTTCCGACGAGTGGTTCGAGCTCTTCAGATATACTGTCGGTAAAGGTAAGGAACTCGGGATGAAAGTCTGGATCTACGACGAGAACTCATACCCCAGCGGCTTTGCAGGCGGACATGTTCCCGATCAGATGCCTGAATCGGTAAATCAGGGACAGGGACTGAAGATGACAAGAGTTGAAACACTGCCTGACACAGCAGAAAAATATTACCTGTGCCTTAAGGAGGAAGACGGGAAATTCGATAACATTACAGCAACTGTACAAAGTGACAAAGGGAAAACGGGCAAATATCTTCTGTTCTCGAAGACCTATAATGGTAAAAGCGACTGGTACGGTGGATTTTCCTATGTCGATCTGCTCTATCCGGGTGTTACACAGAAGTTTATCGATGTGACTATGACAGGCTACGAAAAGTATTTTGGAACAGAATTCGGATTTACCGTACCTGGCACATTCACCGACGAGCCTCAGTTAGACTCACCTGGTGGCATCCGATGGACTCCTGACCTGTTCGAGGTATTTGAGCAGAAATGGGGCTATGACCTGCGCACTCATCTTCCTTCACTTTATGAAGAGGTAGGAGACTGGAAAAAAGTAAGACATAATTATACACAGACACTGCTGCAGATGTTCATCGACCGCTGGGCAAAACCATGGAATGCATATTGCGAAGAAAAAGGCCTGAAATTTACCGGACATTATTGGGAGCATGAATGGCCAAGCATGCGTCCGGGCGGCGATAATATGGCAATGTACGCATGGCATCAGATGCCGGCCATCGACATGCTCTTCAACCAGTGGGACGATTCGACAGTCAGGGCACAGTTTGGTAACGTAAGATCTGTAAAGGAACTTGCAAGCGCTGCTAACCAGTCAGGAAGGCAGAGAAAAATGAGCGAGACCTATGGCGGAGGCGGATGGGAACTTACCTTCACCGAAATGAAACGGCTTGGTGACTGGGAATATGCACTAGGCGTAAATATGATGAATCAGCATCTTACATATTTTACACTTGCCGGAGCAAGGAAATATGATTACCCACAATCATTTGATTACCATGAGCCATGGTGGAATGACTACAAATACATCAATGACCACTACGCCAGGCTCTCAATGGCTCTTTCAGCCGGACACCAGGTGAATGACATCATTGTCATAGAACCTACCACATCTGCCTGGCTGTATGATTCTTATGTAAAAAGCAATCCGAAATATGAAGAGATAGGACAAGTTTTCCAGACGTTTATTACAAGGCTCGAAAAGAGCCAGGTTGAATATGACCTTGGGTCAGAAAATATGATAAAGGATATGGGTTCGGTAAAGGATGGAAAATTCATTTTAGGTCAATGTGAATATAAAACTGTGGTTCTTCCACCCATGATGGAAAACCTTGATCTCCCAACCTTTAAGCTTCTTCAGAAATTTGTTTCTGCTGGCGGAAACCTGATAGCTTTCTCCGTACCATCATTCATTGATGGATCAGAGAGCAAGCTTTTAAGTGATTTCTTTTCGAAAAATGGCGATAAGATCCATTCTGAAAAAGAGCTTAGTGCGATTACACTTTCAAAATATTTCACCGGGACTGATGTTAAATTCTCAAAATTCACATACAGAGATCTTTACCATCATCGCAGGGTGCTTGCTGACGGACAGGTGCTTTTTCTTGTAAACTCTAGTCTGAAGGAACAGGTGTCAGGATCATTTACAGCAAAGGGTGAAGCTGCCTACGAGCTGAATACCCTCACAGGAGATGTAAATGGATTCCGCTGGTCAGATGATGGTGATGCAGTTGCCATCGATTTCACCTTACCGCCTGCCGGAAGCCTGCTTTTGTTTATTCCAAAAAATTATGACGAGAGACATATCACACCTTTTAAATCAAAGGCTCTGAATCCCGTTGAAACTACATCACCGATGATGATTGAAAGAGACAGGGATAATGTCATTGCCATAGAATTCTGCAATCTGATCCTTGGAGGTGAACTGACAAATGAGATGCACACTTTCAATGCTGCAGATAAAGTCTATAAATATTACGGATTCAAAAACGGGAATCCATGGAACACATCGGTCCAGTTCAAAACTAATACTGTCGACCGTGATACATTTGGTGTAAAAACAGGATTTTCAGCAATATACCATTTCAATTTGAATGATAGCTTTGACTATTCAACTCTTAAAGCTGTAATTGAAAGACCTTATCTTGGTACGGTTTCAGTAAATGGTACAGAAGTAAAACCTGATGAAGGCAAATGGTGGCTGGACAGGAAGTTCGGTGTTTTCGATATCAGCAATCTTGTTAAAAAAGGCGACAATGAAATTTCGTTTAAAGTAGCACCGATGAAAGTTCATGCAGAAATAGAACCTGTATATATTACAGGTGATTTTTCAGTCGAATCTGCTGTAAAGGGCTGGGAATTAAAAGCACCTATTAAAACATTAGCTGCCGGCAGCTGGAAGGAACAGGGAATGCCGTTCTATTCCTGGGGAGTGACATATACGAGGGAATTCAACATTGAAAATCCAGAAGGACATTACCTCGTTAGTCTTGAAAACTGGAAAGGCACCATAGCGGAGGTAATGGTCAATGGGAAGCCGGCAACTCTTATTGCCTTTCCGCCATACCAGTCTGACGTAACTGATCTGATCAAACCGGGCATTAACGAGATAGATGTCAAAGTGATCGGCAGTCTTAAGAATCTTCTCGGGCCGCATTTCAATAATCCGGCACCCGGGCTCGTCGGTCCATGGCATTTCCGGAATGTCAAGGTTTACCCTGGAGGAAAGGAGTACCAATTGTTAGATTATGGACTGATGGGCGACTTTCAACTGCTTCATTGAAAGGCGTCAGGAGTCGGGTGTCGCCTCTTTCTAATTAACTATCCGTCAACATCTAAGAAATTTTTCGAATAACCTGCTTAAACACGTCCAATTAACTAAATATCAATATACTATTTTAGACCTATTGTAAAATTCAAATAAATGTATATTTTTGAAACGTTTTTTGACATTATTAAAATAAAATACAGGAGCAAGTGGCATAACCTTCATGGGCTTCTGATTATAAACTTAAAAACTAACCTATGAGAAAAATTCTGACATTAATTGCCGGGACATTGATTACCGGAAATCTTCTTGCGGGCGGTCTGGTTACCAATACAAACCAGAGTGCCTCATGGGTTCGAATGCCAGCCAGGAATGCATCTGTTGGCATAGATGCTGCCTACTATAATCCTGCAGGATTAATGAAGCTGGAGAACGGATTTCACTTTTCTATCAACAATCAGACTATTTTCCAAACAAGGACTATTACGAGCACTTATCCTTACCTGAACGACAGGGTTGATGGCGTCCGTACCTACAAGGGTAATGTGGTTGCACCGCTCTTCCCATCCGTGTATGCAGTTTATAAGATGGACAAGTTAGCATTTTCAATCGGCTTTATGCCTATCGGCGGCGGCGGCGGGGCAACCTATGAAGATGGTTTGCCATCATTCGAAGTGGGCCAGTCGGACCTTGTTCCGGCACTTGCCGCATCAATGGGTGCTACAGCATACAGAATGGATGTTAACTTTGAAGGAAGCTCAACTTTCCTGGGATATCAGGGAGCTGTCTCATACAAGATAACTGACTGGATATCTGTTGCTGCCGGTGCCAGATTTGTTACTGCCAAGAATAATTACACTGGTTATCTGAAAGATATTCAGGTTAATACGGCCAGCGGATGGCTGCCTGCATCAACTATCATGACAGGAATTGCCGGTCAGGCTAAAACTGGCGGTGATAACCTAGCTCCAATTATTACTGCAGGTGCCGGAGGCTTAACTGCAGCCCAGCTGGTAGCTGCAGGCCAGATGACACCAGCACAAAGGGATGCATTATACGCCGGACTTACCAGCCTGGGTGTCCCCAATGCTTCTTCACTGACAATATTACAAAGTCAGACTGCATTTTATGGCGCTGAGCAGGTTTATAAAAACAGGTCTACCCTTCTGTCAAATCAGGAAGCTGATGCAGAACAGAAAGGGTCAGGTTTTACTCCTTTCTTCAGCTTAAACATTTCACCTGTAGAGAACCTGAATATTGCCGTCAAATATGAAATGGTTACAAAACTGGAGCTGGAAAATAATACAACGAAGGACCTTACAACCGGTTTTCTTGGTGAGAATCCTACAAAGCCCATCACCAAATTCCCTGATGGCGCTAAGATCAGGAACGATATGCCCGCAATGCTCTCCGTTGGTGCTGAATTAAAGGTATCAAAATTCAACCTGGCTGCCGGAGTCAATTATTACTTCGACAAGACAGCTGACTACGGTCACACGTATGATGCAACATTGCAAAACTCAACCGACTGGCCCGTAGCTTATACGAACGAAGAGATTATTGAGAAAAACGGCTTTGCAGTCCAGGCAGGAGCAGAATATAATATTTCAGACAAGATCCTTGTAAGCGCTGGTTATGCATGGGCAAATAAAGGCGTAAACAGCAAATATCAGAGCGACCTTACTTTTGCAAATGCTACAAGCACTATAGGGCTTGGTGGCGCATATACCATCAAGGACAAGTTCACGATCAACATTGGTGGTGCTTATACAATGTACACCAAGGATGAGAAGGTTGTTGGACATTTTCTTGGAAGTGCTCCGGTTACAAGCTGGGAAACTTATACCAAGAATACTATTATGTTTGGAATAGGATTGGATCTTAGTTTCTAAGGTTCAACAGGAAATTGAAAAGGCTGATCCCTACCGGGTCAGCTTTTTTTTTGAGAAATTTGTAACTTCGGCATTCAAATCAGGCTGTCATGACTAATAAAATTGTTCCCCTTTTTTTATTTGCATCCTTTGTCTTAGCAGGATGCCAGACAAAAAGAACACCCCAGGAATCATCTGAAACCTCAATCAATGTAGTTGCCGCTAAAGTAACCAGGATGTATGCCGGAGATGAGATCTCCCTCAGCGGGAATATTGAAGGATCGAAAACCGTCCGCCTCGGATTTATGGTTGCCGGGAAAATCAATTATATAGCAGCCAGCGAGGGAGAAAGTATCTCTAAAGGACAGCTGCTGTCAAGTCTCGATCCGGAAAGCTACAGCATAGCGAAGGAGATGGCCGACATCCAGGTTAATCAGGTTCAGGATGAGTACAACCGTCTGAAGATCATGCACGACAGCAACAGCCTCAGCGAGAGTGATTTCTCAAAGATAATATATGGCCTTCAGCAGGCTCAGTCCCAGCAGAAGCTTCACGCAAAAAACCTGGCGGATACCAGACTGTACTCTCCCATTGAAGGAGTACTCCTGAAAAAGCTAGCCGAGGTCGGAGAGATAACAGGTATCGGCTTACCTCTCTTTGTCGTCTCAGACATTAGAAAAATAAAGGTCAGTGCATTTATTCCCGAGTCAGAACTCAATAAAATAAAACTGGGACAAAAAGCAGAGGTAAATATTTCTTCGTTAAACGACATCTATGAAGGAAAAATAACCGAGGTGGGATCAGCAGCAGATGCGGCGTCAAGAGCATTCTCAGTCAAGATCGAAATCGACAATCCGAAAATGCTCATACGTCCGGGAATGATAGCTGAAGTGAAGATAATACCAGAACAGAAGAAGGGGGTACTGGCTATTCCGGCAGGATCGATTCAGCATGATTATAATGACCGGAGTTTTGTGTTTGTTGTTGATACTGTTAAAAAAAAGGCTTTCAGAAGAGATGTCAGTCCCGGGAAGCTGATGAACTCGAATATTGAAATTGTCTCAGGGCTCAGTGAAGGTGAAATAATTGTTACCGGTGGCCAGCAGAAGCTGGTTGACGGTTCGCGGATAACAACAAGCAAATAACCTGTCTATGAATCTTGTAAAAGCTTCGCTTAAATACAGGCAGGTTACTATTCCGGTACTGCTTCTGATGTTCATCTTCGGAGTGAATTCTCTGCTGACTATGCCACGCCGTGAGGATCCTAAAATAATAATCCCCGGAGGCCTGGTTATAGCATACTTCCCCGGAGCCAATGCCCTTCAGGTTGAAGACCAGGTTACAAGGAAATTAGAAGAATATCTCTTTCAGTTTGAAGAGGTTCATAAAGAAAAGACTTACTCTATAACCTCCGATGGGATGGTTGTCGTTCATATCTGGCTCCAGGATAATGTAAGACAGCCGGACATTTTCTGGAGCAAGCTGAAGCACGAACTTCTTGTAGTTAAAGCTGTTGACATGCCTCAGGGAGTTGTCGGACCGGTTGTCAATTCCAACTTCGGAGATACTGAAGCGATGATAATAGGTGTTGAAAGCAATGAGGCTGGTTACACTGAAATGAAGGACCAGATCACAAAACTTGAAGACAGGCTTCGCAGGATTCCCGAATTATCGAAAATTAAAATGATCGGCGAGCAGAAAGAACAGATAACCATAACCTTCAGCTCCGAAAAACTGGCACAGTATGACATCAGCCTGCAGCAGGTTGTCAGAATAATTCAATCACAGAATCTTATAAATGCCACCGGCGAAATAAAAAACGATGATCTTGGTACTCCATTATATACAAACGGATACTATAATACTGAGAGTGATATTAAGAATCAGATTGTCGGGGCTTCAAAAACCGGAGCTGTGGTTCGGCTGGGCGATCTTGCCGATTTCAGCAGGGAATATGCAGAGCCGGTCAGCACAATAACAGTGAACGGGAAGAAAGCTGTTATGCTCGCAATACAGATGTATGAAGGTAAGAATATTGTAAAAACAGGAAGGGAGGTTGAAAAAACGGTCGGGGAATTTTCAACTGAGCTGCCAGCCGGTATGGAGCTTACAACTTTAATTAACCAGCCTGAGATAGTCGGAAAGAACATATCGCAATTCCTTCGTGAATTCCTTCTTGCAATCATTGCAGTAATACTGGTTGTCTTCCTTCTTCTTCCATTTCCTATAGCTGCCGTTTCAGCCACAGCAATCCCGATGACTGTCTCCATAACCTTTGCCCTTATGCATATCTTCGGCATCGAGCTGCACCAGGTATCGCTGGCAACACTGATCGCAGTGCTTGGACTGGTTGTGGACGATGCTATTATTATTGCTGACAATTATGTGGAGCTGCTCGACAGGGGCAACGACAGATGGACTGCTGCCTGGAAAAGCGCTACCGAACTTGTTATACCGGTTCTGACTGCAACAATAACCATAATCGCATCATTTCTGCCGCTGGTAATTCTGACAGGCTCTATTGGCGATTTTATAAGGGCTCTCCCCATTACGGTAACACTTGCACTTTCTTCCTCATTCCTCGTTGCAATGTTCCTTACTCCTATCCTCTGTTATGTATTTATCAGAAGAGGATTGCACAATCCGGAGGATACTGTAAAGAGAAGGAAATCCTCTTTCCTCGACTTAATGCAATCGGCTTACAATAAATCAATTGAATGGTGCCTGAACCATAAGTTCATAACTATTCCCGGAAGTCTGGTAACAATCCTGCTGGCCGTACTCCTGCTAAAAACTGCAGTAAAACAAAAATTCTTTCCTGAAGCTGAACGCAACCAGTTTACTGTGGAGCTGTGGATGCCTACGGGTACTAAGCTCGTAAAAACAGGTGAAGCAATTCAGCGGATTGAGAATATTCTGAAGACTGATGACAGGGTAAAGTCATATGCCACATTTACCGGCAGAAGCGCTCCCAGGTTCTACTATAACTATTCGCCCCAGATACCTGTTACCAACTATGCACAGATACTTATCAATACAAAGAATAAGAAGGCAACTGAGTCCCTTTACAGCGAACTGAAGCAAAAAGTAAATTCACTGATTCCTGAAGGTCTGCCCAATGTGAAACTTATGCAGCAGGGACAGCCTATGTCTGCGCATCTTGAAGTCCGGATTGCGGGAGACGACCTGAACTCTTTAAAGAAGATCGGGAATAATGTCATGGATATCCTCAGGAGAACTCCGGGCAGCGACATGATCAAATCTGATTTTAATGAAGACACATACGGAATCAGTATAAATCTGAAAGATGAAGCGGCCAGGCTTGGATTTACTACCACCAGTATTTCGCAGATGGTTTATACAGGATTCAAGGGTTATCCTGTATCTAAAATGTACGAAGGAGACAATCCGGTTGACATTGTTCTCAGGCTGGATGAAAATCACAGGCAGGATCCGGGTGACCTTGAGGATGTTTATCTTCAGTCGCCTGTTACCGGAGCCTCAGTACCTATGAGGCAGATAGCCGAGCTTGTACCTGTGTGGCAGTTGGGAAACATAAATCACAGGAATGGAGTCCGCACACTTACGATCCTCAGCGAAACAAAAAATGGCGTTTTGCCTTCAGAGCTTCTCAAATCTATCAGGCCGGAGATAGCAAAAATTGACCTGCCGGCAGGTTACAGGATATTTTACGGAGGTGAATATGCAAACCAGCAGGAGACCTACGGTTATATGTTCATTGCGCTGATAATTAGCATCATAGCAATATTCCTGGTGCTTCTCTTCCAGTTCAGGAACCTCAAGGAAACAGGCCTTGTAATGCTTACTATTCCTCTAAGTATGTTCGGTGCAGTTCTTGGACTGATAATTACAGGCAACGATTTCGGATTTACATCATTTACCGCAATGATAGCCCTTTCGGGTATTGTTGTAAGGAATGCCATAATCCTGATAGATCACACTAATGAGCTTCTGGGCAAAGGGATGGACATACCGACTGCAGCCTGGGAAGCCGGGAAGCGTCGTTTAAGGCCCATTTTTCTTACTGCCATGGCAGCAGCTATCGGTGTTGTGCCTATGATATTGTCAGGATCATCGTTGTGGAGTCCATTGGCAAGTATCATTGCATTCGGGGTTGTCTGGTCAATGCTTATTTCAACCCTTACAATACCTGTGCTTTATACCGCAACCATTAAACCAGGGGATAAAAAGGATATTATTAAGTCACCTAAAAAAGAGTTAAGTGAAAAATAAGATATTTTCCGGGATTATTTTTTCAGCGGCAGGTTTTCTTATCATTTCAACCACCAGCCTCACTGCCCAGGAGGTCAGATCATTAAACCTTGAGAATGCCGTCAGCCTGGCATTGCAGAACAATCATCTCCTGAATATAAAGAAGCTTCAGGTAGAAGAAAAGCAGCAGAAAGTTAATGAAGACAGAGTTAAATACCTGCCTGTAATAGGCATAGGAGGCTCATACCAATACAATACCAATCTTCAGGTTCTGACAATTGAGCAGGGCCGTTTCGGACAGCTCCCGTATGGAGGCGTTATGATACCACTGCCTGCAACCAATGAAGTTTTTGAGCTTGGAAATCATAATGTTTATAATGCCGGTGTGACCATATATCAGCCACTGACGCAAATTGGAAAGATAAATGCCGGAGTGAAGTATTCTAAGACAGAGATGCAGATAGCCGAGACGGAGGAGAACAAAGCGATGTTACAGGTACGGCAGGGTGTGGAAAAGCTGTTTTTCGGACTTCTTATTCTGCAAAAGCAGATCGAGGAGGCTGAGATCAAAGTCTCGCTGGTCAGAATAAAGCTTCATGATGTCGAGAGTGCCCTGGCTGCCGGGAAAACAACTGAATCAAGCAAGTATGGACTAAATGCCAGCATGGCTGATGAGGAGCAAAACCTTCTAAGGCTGAAGATACAGTATGATGACTATGCAGCTGACCTTATGCAGCTTACCGGACTTGATCCGGCAGAAAGTTTGATCCCGGAACCAGTCGCTCCTGAGAACCTGAAAGAGAATATTGCTTCAATAGACACATCACTGAGTATAGCCAGCAGCGCCAACAACGACCTGAGGCTGGCAGCTCTGAACAAGACAAAGGCCGGTTATTCGCTCAGGGCAAGCAAATTCAGCTATCTGCCTGACCTGGGCATCCAGGGTGGATTTACACACCAGGAGGGCATTGATATTTACCCGAGAAACAACACTTATATAGGAGCTTCCCTGAAATGGAACTTCAGCGATGTCCTGTCGAACAGGATGGTCCAGAAGCAGAGAATGTACCTGAGACAACAGGCAGAGGAGAATCTTCTCAACACAAATGAACAAGTAAACAGGGATATAGCAAAA
>Ga0209450_10000315_pt1 | contig 25835 bp, 25 predicted proteins | sample FrelakmetLWP11LW_FD_187149 | JGI IMG/M metagenome (GOLD analysis project Ga0209450, IMG submission 187149) | Freshwater lake sediment microbial communities from the University of Notre Dame, USA, for methane emissions studies - LWP11 LW (SPAdes)... | ecosystem: Environmental > Aquatic >...
GGGGTCGATACCGTCGACAAACAGGTTGGGATCGAATCCCGGCTTGCTCACCAGCGCCAGCACGCCACCGGTATTCGGGTCGAGCGCCACCAGCCCGCCGAGAAAATCGCCGAAGGCGTGTTCCGCCACGGCCTGCAGCTTCGCATCGAGATGCAGCCTGAGGTCGTGTCCGGGCAACGGAGGAATGCGCGACAGGATACGCACGACGCGGCCGCCCGAATCGGTCTCCATCTGTTCGAACCCGGTGCGGCCGTGCAGCAGGGTCTCGTAGCTCTGCTCCAGCCCCACCTTGCCGATATGCACGCTGCCCTTGTAGTTTTGCGCGCGTTCCGACTCGCGCAGCCGCTTCAGGTCAGCGTCGTTGATGCGACCGATAAAGCCGACCACATGCGCCATTCCCGGCCCGGCCAGGTAGTTGCGGAACAGCCGCGCCCTGACCTCGACGCCCGGCAGGCGATAGCGGTTGGCGGCAAGAATTGCCACCTCTTCATCGGAGAGCCTGCTTTTGAGCGGTACCGTCTCGAACTCGTGGGATTCCGCCAGCAACCGGCGAAACCGGCGAACCTGGCCGGGGGTAATCTCGATCAGCTCGCCGAGGTCAGCCAGGGTTTTGTCCAGACTGTCGGTTTGCGCCACCACGATTTCCAGGGTGTAGGCGGAAAAATTCTCGGCCAGTATGGCACCCTTGCTGTCGACAATCAGGCCGCGGTTGGGCGCCAGCGGCACCAGCGCAATGCGGTTGCTTTCGGCGCGCTGGGTGAAATAGTCGTGCTGCACGACCTGCAGGTAGAACCCGCGCGCCAGCAGCAAGACCGCCAGCAGCAGCACGAACGCCGCCGCCACCTTCAGCCGTGCATGAAAACGTTCCAACTCGAGATCAAGATTCTTGATCTGCGGCCGCATGCTCATTCCCGCTTCATCCCCTTGCCGTGCCAGCGCTGCATGAAAAGCGCCACGACGTACCAGAGACCCGTACTGCTGAAGGCAGGCAGAAGAATGCTCCAGCCGACCGGCGGCGCAACGGCCAGCCAGCCGATCAGCAGCACCGCCAGCTGCACCATCAGGAAGATCGGCAACAACTGGATCGCCTGCCGCAGCGGATCGAACTGAAGCAGGCGCAGACGCAGCATCTGCGCCGCATACACCCCCATCACATAGGCGATGGCGTGTTGACCGAACACCACGCCATCCTGAAAATCACTCAGCAGACCCAGGGCGAACGCCCAGCCCAGCCCCACCCGATAGGGCTGGTGCAGGGAGCCGTACAGCACCAGAACCAGCACGAATTCAGGGCGCAGGGCGAGTCCCACCCCGGCCCACGGCAGCGATTGCAGCCAGACAGCCAGCAACAGCAGCACGGCCATGCTGAGCCAGCTTCCCTCCCTGTTTTTGATAATCTGATCGGCCGGCATCAGCGCCCCACCGCTTGGGCAATCGGCAGCAGCACGCGCACGATGCGATCACGTTCAATACCGGCCAGCGGAACGCAGTCGACGCGGAGATAAGGGCTGTTGGGCGAACGCGTGACCCGCGACACGCGTGCAACCGGAATCCCGGCGGGATAGACGCGGTCGATACCCGAAGTCAGCAGGCGGTCGCCCTCCCGGACATCGGTCTGCCCCGGCATGAAGCGCAGCTCCAGCAGGCCGCGGCGCCCGCTACCCGCCACCAAACCGCGCTGGCCGGTGCGCTCGATAAAGACAGGGGTCAATTGATCGCGGTTGGTAACCAGGATCACTTCGCTGCTTGAAGCGTAGACCCGATTGATCTGCCCGATCAGACCCTCCGCATCCACCACCGGCAGTCCGGCGCGCAACGCCGACCTCTCGCCGCGGTCCAGGGTCACGCGCTGGGCAAACCAGTCATGTCCCTGGTACAGCACCGTTGCCGCCACCCCCCGCATGTCGGGGCGGGAGTCGAGCGCCATCAGTTGGCGCAGTTCAGTATTTTCACGCAGTTGGTCGCGCGCGGCATTGACCTCGGCATGAAGATCGGCACGCTCCTGCAGCAGGGCGTCGCGCTCGCGCTGCAGGGCATGGTGACGGGTGAGAAAGCTGCCGATTTCATCGGCCAGATCGAAAGGTGCCCGCGCGGCGTGGCGCACCGGCTGGGTGATCAGCGCTAGTCCGCTGCGCAATCCCTCGAGAGCGTGGTAGCGCGAATCGAGCGCCACCAGAATCACGCCGACTATCAGCCAGATCAGCAGACGGGCGGTCGCCCCCAGGCCACGAACGAACATGGGCTGGCCCGACATGGCCATTCAGCGTATCCCCAGGTCGGGCCGGTTCAGCAGTGCGCGTGGTTCGACAGCGCTCACTCGTTGGTGAAGACCGAGGCGAGTTTGTCCATTTCTTCCAGCGCCCGTCCCGATCCGCGCACCACGCAGGTCAGCGGGTCGTCGGCGACGATCACCGGCAGGCCGGTTTCCTCCATCAGCAGGCGGTCGAGATCGCGCAGCAGCGCGCCGCCGCCGGTCAGCACCATGCCCTTTTCGGCGATGTCGGCACCCAGTTCGGGCGGAGTCTGTTCGAGCGCCTGCTTGACCGCGCTGACGATGGCATTCAGCGGTTCGGTCAGCGCTTCGAGAATTTCGTTCGAGGACACGTTGAAGCTGCGCGGCACGCCTTCGGCCAGGCTGCGGCCCTTGACTTCCATCTCCAGCACCTCGGCGCCGGGGAAGGCCGAGCCCATTTTCTTCTTGATCTGCTCGGCGGTCGCCTCGCCGATCAGCATGCCGTAATTGCGGCGGATATAGCTGATGATGGCTTCGTCCATGCGGTCGCCGCCGACGCGCACCGAGTTGGCATAAACCACGCCGCCGAGCGAGATCACGCCGACCTCGGTGGTGCCGCCGCCGATGTCGACCACCATCGAGCCGGTCGCTTCGGCCACCGGCAAGCCGGCGCCGATCGCCGCCGCCATCGGCTCCTCGATCAGATAGACCTGGCGCGCACCGGCGCCGATCGCCGATTCGCGGATCGCACGCCGTTCCACCTGGGTCGAGCCGCAGGGCACGCAGATGATGATGCGCGGGCTGGGGCGGAACATCCGTGTGTCGTGGACCTTCTTGATGAAATACTTGAGCATCTGCTCGGTGACGGTGAAGTCGGCGATCACGCCGTCCTTCATCGGACGGATCGCCTGCAGATTGCCCGGGGTACGGCCCAGCATCAGCTTGGCCTCCGCACCCACCGCCTGGACGGTACGCTTGCCGCCAGCCGACGCATCGGTGCGGATCGACACCACCGAGGGCTCGTCCAGCACGATGCCGCGGTCGCGGACGTAGATCAGGGTGTTTGCGGTGCCCAGATCGATCGCCAGGTCGGTTGAAAAATAGCTTGTCAGAAACTTGAACATGGTAGGTGCGGGTGCCGCGCGAAAGCAGCAAAATGACTGGAAAAATAAGGGGCTATGATACCCTAACGGGCTTCGTTAAAGTAAGTCATCAGGTGGTTTCATGTCCCTCAGCACGGACGACGTCAAGCGCATCGCACGCCTTGCGCGCATCGAAATCGACGATGTGCAGGCGCAGGCCACGCAGGCCCAGCTCAACAGCATTTTCGAACTCATCGCCACCATGCAGGCGGTGGATACCACCGGGATCTCGCCGATGGCCCACGCCCAGGAGGTCTACCAGCGCCTGCGCGAAGACGCTGTCACCGAAACCGACCACCACGCCGCCTTCCAGGCTATTGCGCCGGCGGTCGAAAACGACCTGTACCTCGTCCCCAAGGTCATCGAATAGCCATGTCAAACGCCAGCCTTTCCGCGCTTGCCGCGCAGCTCGCCGGCCGGCAGATTTCCAGCCGCGAGCTCGCCCAGCTGTACCTCGACCGCATCACCACCCTGAATCCGGCCATCAATGCCTTCATCACGGTGGATGCCGAAAAAACCCTGCTTGAGGCCGCGGCGGCTGATTCGCGCATTGCCGCCGGCAACGCCGGCCCCCTCACCGGGGTGCCCATCGCCCACAAGGACATCTTCTGCACCGACGGTTGGCTCACCACCTGCGGCTCGAAAATGCTGCACAACTTCGTCGCGCCTTACGACGCGCACGTGATCCAGCGCTTCAAGGCCGCCGGCATGCCGAGCCTCGGCAAGACCAACATGGATGAGTTCGCCATGGGCTCCTCCAACGAGACCAGCCATTACGGCGCGGTGAAAAATCCCTGGAACACTGCCTACGTGCCCGGCGGCTCGTCGGGCGGCGCCGCAGCGAGTATCGCCGCCCGGATGGCCCCGGCGGCCACCGGAACCGACACCGGCGGCTCGATCCGCCAGCCCGCCGCGCTGTGCGGCATCACCGGCCTCAAACCCACCTACGGCCTGGTGTCGCGCTACGGCATGATCGCCTTCGCGTCGAGCCTGGACCAGGCCGGGCCGATGGCGCCGGCGGCCGAGGACTGCGCGCTGCTGCTCAACGTCATGACCGGATTCGACCCCAACGATTCGACCAGCCTGGAACGCGAGAAAGAGGATTACACCCGCGATCTGAACCGGCCCCTCACCGGACTGCGTGTCGGCCTGCCGAGGGAATTCTTCGCCGAAGGCCTCAACAATGAAGTTGCCGCGGCAGTGGAAGCGGCCGTTACCGAACTGAAGAAGCTCGGTGCCACCACGGTGGACATTTCGCTCGCCAATTCCCAACTCGCGATCCCGGTGTATTACGTGCTGGCCCCCGCCGAAGCCTCGTCCAACCTGTCGCGCTTCGACGGCGTACGCTACGGCTACCGCGCGCCGGAGTACACCAGCCTCGACGACATGTACTGCAAGACCCGCGCACAGGGCTTCGGGGCGGAGGTAAAGCGCCGCATCATGATCGGCGCCTATGTGCTCTCGCACGGCTATTACGACGCCTATTACCTGCAGGCGCAGAAGATCCGCCGCCTGATCGCCGACGACTTCAACGCGGCGTTCAAGGTCTGCGACGTCATCCTCGGCCCCACCGCGCCCGGCACCGCATTCAAGCTTGGGGAGAAATCCGACGACCCGGTCGAGATGTATCTCAACGACCTCTACACCATCCCCGCCAACCTCGCCGGCCTGCCCGGCATGAGCTTGCCCTGCGGCTTCGATACGAAAGGCTTGCCGATCGGCCTGCAGCTGGTCGGCAACTATTTCAGCGAGGCGAAAATGCTCAACGTCGCGCACCAGTACCAGCGCGTCACCGACTGGCATGCCCGCCAACCGGAGGGTCTGAAATGAAGTGGGAGACCGTCATCGGGCTGGAAGTCCACACCCAGCTCGCCACGAAATCGAAAATCTTTTCCGGCAGCAGCACCGCATTCGGTGCCGCGCCCAACACGCAGGCGAGCGCGGTCGACATCGCCTTGCCCGGCGTGCTGCCGGTATTGAACAAAGGCGCGGTGGAATGCGCGATCAAGTTCGGTCTCGCCATCGGCGCCACGCTCAATCGCGTCAACGTGTTCGACCGCAAGAACTACTTCTACCCCGACCTGCCCAAGGGCTACCAGATCAGCCAGCTGGCCAAGCCCATCGTCGAGGGCGGTGCGCTGACCATCCAGGTTCCCTCGACAAGCTCCCCTTCGACAGGCTCAGGGCAATCGGAGGAGCGCGTCATCCACCTCACCCGCGCCCACATGGAAGAGGACGCCGGCAAGTCGCTGCATGAAGACTTCCACGGCATGACCGGCATCGACCTCAACCGCGCCGGCACCCCGCTCCTGGAAATCGTTTCCGAGCCGGAGATGCGTTCTTCCGCCGAGGCGGTCGCCTACGCCCGCGCGCTGCACACGCTGGTGACCTGGATCGGCATCTGCGACGGCAACATGCAGGAGGGAAGCTTCCGGGTGGATGCCAACGTCTCGGTGCGCCCGGTGGGGCAGAAGGAATTCGGCACACGCCGCGAGATCAAGAACCTCAACTCCTTCCGCTTCCTGCAGCAGGCGATCGACTACGAGGTGCGCTGGCAGATCGAGACGCTGGAAGACGGCGGCCGCATCGAGCAGGCCACGGTGCTTTTCGACCCCGACAGCGGCGAGACGCGCATGATGCGCAGCAAGGAAGAGGCGCACGACTACCGTTACTTCCCCGACCCCGACCTGCTGCCGGTCAAGCTCGACGAGGACTGGATCGAGCGGGTGCGCGCCACCCTCCCCGAACTGCCCGCCGCGATGCAGGCGCGCTTCCAGAACGACTACGGCGTGTCGGCCTACGACGCGGCTGTTTTAACCGGTTCGCGTGCGCTCGCCGACTACTTCGAGGCTGCCGCAAGAGCCTGCGGCCAGGGCAAGCTCGCCGCCAACTGGGTGATGGGCGAATTGTCGGCCGCCTTGAACAAAGCCGAGCTCGACATCGAGCGGAGCCCGGTCTCGGCCGCGCAGTTGGGCACGCTGATCGGGCGCATCCAGGACGGCACGCTGTCGGGCAAGCTCGCCAAGCAGGTGTTCGAAGGCTTGTGGGAAGGCGCCGGCGAAGTCGACGCCGTCATCGAGGCGCGCGGCCTCAGACAGATGTCCGATTCCGGCGAACTGGAAAAAATCATCGACGACGTGCTGGCTGCCAATCCGAAATCGGTCGAGGAATTCCGCTCCGGCAAGGACAAGGCCTTCAACGCCCTGGTCGGCCAGGTGATGAAAGCCAGCCGGGGCAAAGCCAACCCGGCTCAGGTCAACGAACTGCTGCGTTCCAGACTTACGGACTGATCCGCTTCAAGCCAGCGGGCCGCAGTCAGCGCTTGGCGCTGGAGAGTTGGCGAAAGCGCAGCTTGTCGGCTTCATACTTCTCGCGCACCTGCACCATCGCCTCTTCGTTGTTGAGGATGGTACGTTTGAGGTCGAGGCTTTCCTTGTGGACCAGCGTCAGCTGTTTTTGCAGGTCGGGAGATATCGGGCGGCCGGCCCTTTCGAAGTTGGCGATGCGCTTCCGTAATTCGGCCAGATTGACGTCCACCGCCTTGGCACGGGTCTCCGCGCCAAGAATGGCCAGCTTGTGGTGTTCCAGCGCGCGATCCCGCGCCAGATCGATCTCCGCCTCGGTGGTATAGGTGGACATCAGAGCCCGGTCGAGTCGAACCTGCTCGGCCTGCTGGCGATCGATTTTCAGTTGTTCCGCCTCGCGCTCGGCTTCAGCTTTGCGCTCGGCTTCGGATTGCGTGCGGCGAATGACCAGGCCCTGCTTGTTCATCTCGGTCGCGCCGCTTTTTTGATAATTTTCCGGCAGGGTGTCGCTGTAGTGCACCCGGCCATTGCCATCGACCCAGCGGTACATCTGCGCCTGTGCCGGGCCCGCACAGGCGGCCAGCAGCGCCAGGCTAAACGCCGTATTCCGAACGGTAGCGCGCCACGGCCTGCATTTCATGCTGTCTGTCTGCATTGCGTTCCAGATACTCCACCAGATTGTCCAGGGTGATCACCGCCACCACCGGAATGCCATATTGTTCTCGTACTTCCTGCACGGCTGATTTCTCACCCGCCCCGCGCTCCATGCGGTCCAGCGCAATCACCACGCCTGCCGGTTGGGCCGCCGCGCCACGAATCAGTTCCACCGATTCGCGCACCGAAGTGCCCGCCGAAATCACATCATCCACAATCAGCACGCGGCCCTGCAGTTTCGCGCCGACCACCGTACCGCCTTCGCCGTGATCCTTGGCCTCCTTGCGGTTGAACGCAAACGGCACGTTCCTGCCCATGCCCGCGAGCGCGATCGCAATGCTCGCCGCCAGCGGAATTCCCTTGTAGGCCGGCCCGAACAGCACGTCGAACGCGATCCCCGAATCGACGATGGCTTTCGCGTAAAATTCGCCCAGCCGTTTCAGCTTGTCGCCGTCGTTGAACAGCCCCGCATTAAAAAAGTAGGGGCTCATTCGCCCCGCCTTGGTTTTGAACGCGCCAAAACACAGTACCTGCGACGCAATGGCGAATTCCACAAACTCGGCTTTGTAATCGGACATTTCCTGACTTTTCTTGAATAAATAGTTCAACGCGATGCGCATTATATCGGCCAACCTCAACGGCATCCGTTCCGCCGCCACCAAGGGCTTTTTCGACTGGCTGCCCTCGCAGGGCGCCGACGTCGTCTGCGTGCAGGAACTCAAGGCGCACGCGGCCGACCTCAGGCCCGAATTCGTCACCTGCGACGGCCTGACCGGCGCCTTCCACTACGCCGAAAAGAAAGGCTACAGCGGCGTCGGCGTCTATACCCGCCAGCTGCCGCAACGGATCATCGAAGGCCTCGGCGTGCCGGAATTTGATCAGGAGGGCCGCTACATCGAGGCCGATTACGGCCACCTGGCGGTCATCTCGCTCTACCAGCCCTCCGGGTCGAGTTCCGAGGAGCGCCAGCAGGCCAAGTTCCGCTTCATGGACGCCTTCTTTCCCCACCTCGAGGCGCTGGTCAAAAGCGGCCGTGAAATCGTCATCTGCGGCGACTGGAACATCGCCCACCGCGAAATCGACCTGAAGAACTGGAAATCCAACCAGAAGAACTCCGGTTTCCTGCCCGAGGAGCGCGCCTGGATGACACGGCTCTTCGATGAACTCGGCTGGGTCGATGTCTACCGCAGCCTCTATCCCGAGCACACCGGCGAAGCCTACACCTGGTGGAGCAACCGCGGTCAGGCCTGGGCCAAGAACGTCGGCTGGCGCATCGACTACCAGATCGCCACCCCCGGCATCGCAGCCAAGGCGACCTCCGCCAGCGTCTACAAGGACCAGCGCTTTTCCGACCACGCCCCGCTGATCGTCGATTACGATTACACGCCATGACCGCACGCACCCATCCCTGGCTTGCCGCCCTTGCGGTCTACACCCACCCGCGCGTCGTCGGCATGCTGTTCCTCGGCTTTTCGGCCGGGCTCCCCTTGTTATTGGTGCTGGGCACGCTGTCTTTCTGGCTCTCCGAGGCGGGCATTGCGCGGGCGACGATCGGGCATTTGAGTTGGGTGGGGCTGGCATACGGCTTCAAGTTCCTGTGGTCGCCGCTGGTGGACCGGATGCCGCTGCCCTTCCTGACGGTGCGGCTGGGCAGGCGGCGGGCCTGGCTGCTGCTGTCGCAGGTCTGCATTGCCGCCGCACTGCTGGGGATGGCGAACACCGACCCGGCGCTGAACCTGACGCACATGGTGTTCTTCGCGCTGGCGGTGGCCTTCGCCTCGGCGACGCAGGACATCGCGCTCGACGCCTACCGAATTGAAGCCGTTGAAATCGAGAAACAGGGGGCGATGGCGGCGACCTATCAGGCGGGCTACCGCATCGCGATGATCACCGCCGGCGCCGGAGCGCTGTGGATCGCGGCAGCGTTCGACCCCTCCGAGGCGACCTACGACTTCCGCCCCTGGCAGGTGGCGTATACGGTGATGGCGGCGCTGATGGCGGTCGGCGTGCTGACCACGCTGATCATCCGCGAGCCGGAGAAGAAGGTGCCGGCCGATACCACCGAACGCGAGGCGCACGCACGCGAAAAATTCGCCGCCGCGGGACTGTCGGGCAGGCTGCTGCACGCCACCGCCTGGTTCTACAGCGCCGTGGTGTCGCCCTTCATCGATTTCATCCAGCACTACAAATGGCAGGCACTGCTCATCCTGGCGCTGATTGCCGTTTACCGGATTTCGGACGTGGTGATGGGGGTGATGAGCAATCCCTTCTATCAGGAGATGGGCTTCACCAAGGACGAGGTGGCGACGGTTTCCAAGGTCTACGGCGTGATCATGACCATCCTCGGCGCGGGCCTGGGCGGCTTGCTGGTGTTGCGCATCGGGGTGATGCGCACACTGTTTCTGGGGGCGATACTGTCGGCGGCGACCAATCTGCTGTTCGTCTGGCTGGCCGGACGCGGACATGACGTCGGCGCGCTGGTGTTCACGGTGTCGGCAGACAATCTCTCGGCCGGCATCGCCTCCTCGGCCTTCGTCGCCTACCTGTCAGGACTGGTGAACCAGGCCTATTCGGCGACGCAGTATGCACTGTTCACCTCGGTGATGCTGCTGCTGCCCAAGTTCATCGCGGGCTTTTCCGGCGAGTTTGTCGATGCGTTCGGCTGGGCGAACTTCTTTACCGGCACGGCGCTGATCGGGGTGCCGGTGCTGCTGCTGGTGTGGCTGGCGGGACGGGCAAAACTCTGATTCCGTCTTTAAGACCATGATTGAATTTTCCCTCCTCACCGCCCTGCTCGCCGGCCTTCTCGGCGGGGTACATTGCGTCGGCATGTGCGGTGGCATCGTCGCGGCATTTTCGTTCCGTGCCGACGGCACGCATCCGCCGTTCAGCTTTCATCTCGCCTACAACCTTGGCCGCATCACCAGTTATGCGCTGTTCGGCGCGCTGGCCGGGACGCTCGGAGCGTCCTTCAAGCTGGCGCAGTTTCTGCCTGTGCAGACCGTGCTCTATGTGCTGGCGCAACTGGTAATGATCCTGCTTGGTCTCTATCTCGCCGGATGGTCGCGCTGGGTGCTGGTATTCGAGAAAGCCGGCGGAGCCCTGTGGCGCCGCCTGCAACCGCTGTTCAAGCAACTGCTGCCGGTTCGCAACCTCCCGGGGGCGCTGGTTGCGGGCATGGCCTGGGGCTGGCTGCCGTGCGGCCTGGTGTATTCGGTGCTGGTGTCGGCGCTGGCGGCGGGCAGTGCCGCCTCGGGCACGGCACTGATGCTGGCCTTCGGCCTCGGCACCCTGCCCAATCTATTGGGAATGGGGCTGTTTGCGCGCAGCCTGCAGCCCTTCCTTCAGCAGAGATGGGTGCGCCGTGCCGCCGGCCTGACCGTGGCGGGATTCGGCGTGTGGGGACTGGTCAACCTGGTCCTGGGCTATTTGTAGAACTTCTGGGTGAAGCGGATTTCGCGCTTGGGCTCGCCCTCGGTTTCGACGCTAGCGGTGAACATCAGCGTATCCGGCGGGGCGACGCGGAATTCGCCCAGATAATAAACCGCGGTGCCTTCGCGGACCTCGCGCATCGGCACCTCGGCGAGTTGCTGGTTGAGGTTGGTGACATAGACCGTGAGCTTGGCCGCGACCGGGGTGGGCACGCCGACCGCATTTTTCTTCAGCACCGAAATCGTCGCCAACCCGCGTGTCTTGCTGCGCTCGATCTTGTAGGCGCGCGCGACTTCGGGCAGCAGCGTATCGGTGGTCATGGCGTTGTAATGAATTTCCAGGCCGCCGAACTTCTCGGCTTTCTCGGCGTGCGCCAGAGCGGCGACCGAGCACAGGCAAATTGCGGCAATCAGGCGTTTCATGATGTCTCCTCTTGTTGTTGGCTTGCAAAGAGCCTGAAGGACTCCGACTCGGATTGTAGGCGCTTCATCATTTTTTTACATTGGCCAGCCAGATCACCAGATCGTCCAGCGCGCGGCCCGTCGCCAGATTGAAGGCCTGCGCGGCTCCGGCGGCGTCGTAGCTGGCGGCCTCGACGCGCTGCTCGAGCAGGGTGCGGCCCAGCAGGGAACGGGTCTTCAGGTCGATCAGTTCGGCGCGCAGAACGATATGCACGCTACCGGGGGCGCTATGCGCATCGTGATAGAACTCGACCAGCTCGGTATCCAGCAGCAGGTCGCCGCGCACGTGGCCGCCGGCGGCGGCGATGGCGGCGAAGCTGCCCTGCGACTCGAGACGGGCGCGCATCAGGTCGGCGAAGCGCTTGCCGGGACGTTCTGTCCAGCGCGCGTACTGGTAGTAGCCCCGCGTACCCGGCCGGCGGCTGAAGGCCAGGGTGTCGGTGTCGTAAAAAGCGCTGGTGGTGGTATCGAGCACCAGCAGGGTGCGGGGATCGGGCGTGCCGGCCGGCTTCGCCACCGGCTCGAAATCGCTCAGCACATAGTGCGTGATCGGCGGGGAATTCCGGTCTTCGCCGAAATTCACGCAACCCGCAAGAAAGAGCGCCAGCAGGAAAATGGGAGCTTTCATGGGCGGGTTTCTCCAGGTCCGAGCTGCTGCACACCGGGGCCGAACAGGATGGCGCGCGGCTCCGACAGCCGCTTGCCGGCAATGGACATGGCATCGGCGCCGGCGCGCACGTCGCGACTGATATTGATCAATTCCAGCGTGCCGGTGTCGGACAGTTCCTGGATGCGCAGGGAAATCATCACCGTTTCCTTCTGCAGCCTTTCCATTGCGCGCGTCGCTTCCTTCAGGGTTTCCGATGCATTCTCCCCGACGCCCTGGATGCTGCCCTCGGCGCGGGTGGCGGCCTGGCTGATGCTGGCGCCGGCAAAGCGGAATTCGTCGGAGGCATCGCGGATGCCCTGCGCCACGGCGTCGAGGCTCTGCTTGTTGGAGGCGAGGTGGTCGGACAGATCCTTGAGGTTGGCCAGGGTCTCCGAGATGGCACGCTGGTTTTCGTCGGACAGCAGGGTGTTCATGCGTTCCACGGCCTGGGCGCCGCTTTCCGCCAGTCGGGTCACCGCCGTGGCGACCTTGTCGATCTCGGAGCTGCCTTCGGCAATCACCGGAAAGCGCTCGCCTTCCGGAGCATCGATCAGCAGGGCGGCCTCGCCGGGGCCGTTCTTGATTTCCACCGCGGCAATCCCGGTCACCAGATTGCGCTTGATGTAGGCCTCGGCGCCTTCGTGCACCGGCACGCCCTCATCGACGCGCGCGATGACGCTGACGGCCTCGTCGTCACCCTTGGCGAAGCGGTAGCTGTCGACCACCCCGACCTTGATGCCGCGCATCTTTACCGGGCTGCCCACCGCCAGTCCGTCGAGCGACTGCTGCTTGAAATAGATGGTATAGGTCTGGTACGCGATATGGTCCGCCCCGCCCGCCAGCCACAGGATGGCCATCGCCATCAGCGCCATGACGCCCATCACCAGGATGCCCACCAGGGTGTAGCGACCTTCAGTTTCCATGCACGCCTTCCTCCTGTGACGATCGCGCGGCGAAGTAGTCGCGCAGCCACGGATCGTCGATATTTTTCAGTTCGGCCACGGTACCGCTGCCGAGCACGCGGCCGGCCGACAGCACAATGATGCGGTCGACACTCGAAAACAGTGTATCCAAGTCGTGGGTCACGAGGAATACGGTGAGCCCGAGGCTGTCTGCCAGCAGGCGGATCAGGACGTCGAAGGCGCGCGCCGAGATCGGGTCGAGCCCGGAAGTCGGCTCGTCCAGAAACAGCAGCTCGGGATCGAGTGCCAGCGCGCGTGCCAGCGCCACGCGTTTCCTCATGCCGCCGGAAAGTTCGCTCGGCTGTTTCCGCGCGGCATCGGGCGGCAGGCCCGCCAGCGCCAGCTTGAGCCGTGCCAGTCGGCGACAGGTGGGGCGCGGCAGATCGGTATGTTCGAACAGCGGGGTGGCGACGTTGTCCTCGACATTCAGCGAGGAAAACAGCGCGCCGTCCTGGAACAGCACGCCGAAGCGCTTGCGCAGCTGGTTCATCTGCTCCAGCGAGCAGTCCCAAACCGACTGGCCGAACAGCTCGACGCGCCCCGCCTGCGGCCTGAGCAGTCCGATGATCTCGCGCAGCAGCACCGATTTGCCGGAGCCGCTTCCGCCGATCAGGGCGACGATTTCACCGCGCTGGACGCTGAGGTCGAGGTCGTGGTGGATGCTGCGTCCGCCGAGAGTGGTGGCGAGGCCGCGGATGTCGATGACGGTTTCGGGCATCAGATCTCGAGCTGCACGAACAGCACCGCGAAGATGGCGTTGAGGATGATGATCGCGACCAGACTCTGCACCACGGTCGAAGTGGTATTGGCGCCAACGCTGCGCGCGTCGCGACTGACCGAAAGCCCCATGCGGCAGGCGATAAGGGCGATGAAGATGGCGAACACCGGCGCCTTGCCGAGGCCCACAATCAGGGTCGACAGCACCAGCACGTCTTCCATGCGGTCGACGAACATCTGACTCGAAATATCCAGCTGCTGCGCGGCGACCAGCATGCCGCCGAATACGCCGGCGATGTCGCCGATGAACACCAGCAGCGGCATGGCGATGAGCATGGCCATGAAGCGCGGGATCACCAGCACGGCCAGCGGCGACAGGCCGAGCGTGGCGATGGCGTCGATCTCCTCGGTGACCTTCATGGTGCCGATCTGCGCGGTGATGGCGGCGCCGGAGCGGCCCGCCACCAGAACGGCGACGATGACCGGCGAAACCTCGCGCATGACCGCCAGCAAAATGCCGTCGACGACGAAGATGTTGGCGCCGTATTGCTGCGCCTGATCGCCCAGCAGGTAAGCGAACACCACGCCGAGCAGGAACAGCATGCCGGCGACGATCGGAATCGCGCCGACGAACACCGATCGCACCTGGGTGCCGAATTCACGCCAGCGCCAGCGCTGCGGGCTGGGTGTCAGCAACAGCAGTTCGATGACCAGGCGGCCGACGAAACTGAGCAGACCGACGACATGCCCCCATACCGCCAGGGTGCCGCGCCCGGTGATCATGCGCACGCCCTCACGCGGCGGCGGCTGCTGCGGGACCGTCGCCGCACAGTGCTTAGCCACCAGTTCGAGCATGGCCTGGTGCTCGGGATGGAAGGCACGCAACCCGGGCATCGAGCCACCGTCCAGCGGGCGTGCGGCATTCAGCAGCAGCCAGGCGCCATTGGTGTCGAGCTGGGTGACGCCGGCACCGTCGAGGATGCGCACGGTCTTGCCGGCGAGGTCAGGCAGCGCGGCGGCGGCATCGGCATGCCACACGCCGCTGGCGATCAGGGCGCCCTGGACTTCGTCGAAGTGCGCGCGCGCGTCGGCCATCACAATCCCAGGGGGTTGTTGGGGTCGATGCCGGGCATGAAGGGCAGGCGGCGATCGCCGTGGGTGACCTGGTAGACGCAGCCGATCCAGTTGCCGACCACCGCCTCGGCGGTGTCGTGCCAGGTATTGTCGAGCAGCGGCAGCAGGTGCGATTCGGGGAACATCAGGGTCTCGCCCGCCCGCAGGCGGCTGCCGAACTCAGCCAGCAGGGCCTGCGCCTGGGGGTTGAAGTAGCGCGCCGGGAACGGCGGATACGCCGGCAGCTTGCCGGCCGCGGCGAGCAGCAGGTCGCGCTTGTATTCCTTCAGCAGCGACACCGTGTCGTATTCGGGATGGCCCTGGAAGAATACGGTGCGCAAGCCATCGCGGCTCACCGCCAGATGCACGCCGGCTTCCGCGCTTTCGACCAGGACCTTGACCCCGGCGGCCTCGAACTGCGCGCGCGAAACGTCGTTCCAGCGCGAGTGCGGCACGTCGAAGCGGGTATTGACGTCGGCCACCAGCGGGTGGAGGCCGTCGGTGACGCGGTGCTCGAACACGCCCCAGATCTTGTGCGGCTGCTTCAGCCGCGTCTGGCCGTATCTGAACTGCATCACCGCGTGGGTAGCGAGGCACGAACACAGGGTCGAGGTGACATTGTCCCAGGCCCAATCGATGGCCTCGATCAGCGGCTGCCAGAACGGTTCGTCGGCGAGATTGGGATGACTGACGTTGGCGCCGGTGATGATCAGCGCGTCCAGCCCGGCTTCGCGCAGCGTGTCGAAGGATTCGTAGTACTTCCCGATATGCGCGCGCGCCGCTTCGCCGCGCGGCAGGTTGGGCAGGGTGAACGGATGGACGTAGAACTGCGCGATCGGGTTGGACTCGCCGACCAGACGGAAAAACTGGCGCTCGGTCGCCTCCAGCGCGGCATCCGGCATCATGTTCAGCAGGCCGACATGCAGTTCGCGGATCTGCTGATGCGCCGCGCGGTCGGTCGACAGCACCGTCACGCCGTCGCGCTGCAACCGCTCGAAGGTCGGCAGGGCGTTATGCGCGACCAGCGGCATGCGCTTCTCCCGACCCCTGACTTCCCGTTCCCGGTGCCTTCCTGGCAATCGCGCTTTCCAGCAGTGCCAGAAAATCACTCTCGTCGCGCACCTGCGCGATTTCCTGCGAGGTGACGGTATAGCCGTGCGGGCCGGCAATCGCCTCGTAGCGGGGGATGCGCGAATGGAACAGGCGCGGAAACACCCAGCGGGTGAAATCGTCCGGCTCGACCTGGGCGACATACTCCAAACCCTTTTCGGCCAGATAGACCGGCAGTTGCTCGGCCAGGAAGGCCGGGCGGTAATACAGCGGCTTGGGATCGGACTGCGCGCGCCTGATCAGCGTGTCCTCCTCCTCGCGCGTGGTGGTCTGGATATAGAGGATCAGCGTGTGACCGGCCAGCAGTTCGACCACGCCGGGTTCGTCGAGCTCGCACAGGCTGCCGCCGACATCGTTGACGAAGTGCGGATAGCCGTAGATTTCCTGGCCCTTGCGGATGAATTCCGGGACGTCGCGCATGGCGGCGATCTCGGCCTCGCGGTAGGCGGCCTGACGACGGCTGAACTCGTCGAGCGAGAGCCCGCCCCATTCCGGGCCGCCGAGCTTGCCGACAAAGGTCAGCACCGGACCCAGATCGTGAATCTTGATGTTGTTCTTGATGTCGATCCAGTCGTTGCGCAACAGGTCGCGCAGGAACGGCACCTGCATCGCCTGCTGCTTGATGATGTCGAGGATGGGCTCGTCCAGATAGCGGGTGCCGATGCGGTAGTCGCCGGAAAAGTGGAACCACTCATGTCCGCGCAGCATCGACGAGATGTGCGTCTTGCCGACGCCGGACATGCCAAGCAGGGTGATGCGCTTGGTCGGCCAGGCGCGGAAGGAATCGGGGGTGAAATGCATGGGATCGGTTTTCTGATGATTAGCGCGAAGCCTACCGAAAAGCCATGCAATTAAAAAGGGCGGGGGGTGAATCCCCCGCTGCACGCTTCCCGGCCAATACCGCGTTTATGCGTCTGGTGGGGGCGACGTCCGCTCGATCAGTCCGCGGAAGGCATCGATGTCGCTGCGGGCCCCGATAACCACCAGCACGTCATCGTAGTCGAGCTTGTGGTCGATGCCGCGGGTGCTGAGGATAAGCTCCTTGCCGCGTTCGAGGTCCACCACGCCGAGCAGGATGAGGTTCTGCGTCATGACCCGCCTGAGCACCGAGAGATGCACCCCGTGCAGCCAGGAGTGATGCGGAATGGTAATTTCGGCGGCATTGAGGTCCTGTTGGCCGAACACGGTCTGTTCCAGCAGGTCCACCACTTCGGGTCGCTCGATCAGTTCGTGCACGCGAGCACCACTGATCTCGTAAGGATCCACCACCTTGTCGGCACCGGCGGCCAGCAGCTTGCGGGCGGCCTCGGGGGCCTGGCACACGGCGACGATGCGCAGATTCGGGTCGATCGCGCGGGCCGAGATGGCAAGAAAAACGTTCTCCGAGTCTTCGGTGAAGAGGGCGAACATGCCATCGATATGGCTGCCGATCCCCACCGCACGCAAGGCCTCGTCGTCCGTGTAGTCGACCAGCTCGGCAACCAGGCCTTCCTTGTTGGCCGCGTCCACCAATGCCGCATCGCTGTCGACCATGACGAAGGGGGTCTTGGCCATGGACAGGCGCCAGGCCACTTCGATGGCGAGGGGGTTGCAGCCGAACACGGCAAACCGTGGTTTCATCCGCGCTGCCCCCTGGGTTTCCAGGCGGAACGGTGCTGCCCGACATGTTTCTTGAACTGGAACAGGCTGGCCTCGTAGCCGATGAGCATCAGGATGTCGTGGACGTGCAGAGCAAACTCCGGCCTGGGGTTGAAATAGAAGTGGGCATCGCGCAACTCGTAGGGGGCATGGCCGTCGGCCGCGGGCGAGGCATGGGGTCGAATGACGCCGAACAGCATCAGGTGCCGGGCGGCGAGGTCGATATCACCCACACGCCGGGCATCCAGCCAGGAACCCGGGGAGACGGTCACCGGCTCCAGATGGACGCCACGGGCCCGGGTGACGACATCGTAGAGGGCATCGAAGGCCACCGGCTGGCCGATGAATTCCGCCGCCATGCGGGCCACCACCTCGTAGGGCCGAACCACATGGTTGGCGCCGGCCTGGGTCAGCTTGCGAACGGTTTCCGCCTTGTTGGCGCGGGAAATGATCAGGATGGCTGGCGCAGCCTGACGCGCGGTCAGCGTGATATAGACGTTGCTGACATCGTCGTGGGTCAGGCACAGGATGCGCGAGGCCTGACGCCCCAGTCCCAGATTCGCCAGCAGGGTGTTGTCGGTGGCGTCGCCGGCCACCGCCTGATAGCCATGGCGGCGGGCCAGCTCCACGGCCTCGGGGCTGCGGTCGACGATGACGAAGGCGTCACGCCCGGCGGCCAGCCGCTTCGCCACCACCTGTCCGATGCGGCCGTAGCCGCATACGATGGTCACATCTTCGCTCCGTTCCACCTCGGCGAACACGCGGTTGTCGTGCAGTTCGCGCATCTTCTCGTGGAAAGCCATGACGATGATCGAGGTGGCGAAGGAGATCACCGCGATGCCCGCGAACACCAGCACCATGGCGACGATGCGCCCTTCGGTGGTCTGTGGCACGATATCTCCGTACCCCACGGTAGTAATGGTGATCACCGCCCAGTACAGGGCGTCCATCAGACTCACCACCTTGGGCTGTGGATGCTCCGCCTCGAACAGGTACATCGCCACCGTGGCGATAAGCACCACGGAGCCGACGAAGATCGACAGGGTGTAGAGCTCGAAGCGCTTTTCCACCAGAACCTGGCCGAAGACACTGAGGTTGCGGGTATAGCGGAACAGCTTGAGCAGACGGAACAGCAGGAAGATGCGCAGGAAACGCAGCGGCCGGTAGCTCGGCAGGATGGCCAGCAGGTCGATGATGGCCATCGGGGTGGCCATGTAGGCCAGCTTGTGCTTGACCATGGCCCACAGCACCGGGGCCAGGTGGAAGCGCATGCCAACCAGTTCGGCGCGCTCCCAGTGCTCGATCAGGATCCTGTGGCTGTCGTTGTGCAGCCACATGCGCAGCAGGTATTCGAGGATGAACACCGTCACCACGAAGGCCTCGAAACCATCCGCCCAGGCCCCCACGTCGTGCCGTACTTCGTAGATCAGCAGGAACACACTGCTCAGCACCAGCGTGATCATGACGCCGTCGAACACCACCCGACGGTGTGAACGGGGGTCGATGAGCAACTTGTGGAAGAAGCCCTTGATGCCGGCGTAGCGCGCCGAGGCCTGGAGCCGGTAGGCGGAGCGGATCAGGGTGGCTGACAGGGTCATGGTTCCGGGGTGGCGGATGGTCCGTAGTGATTGTCCGGCTGGTCTGGCCGGGCCGAAATGACAGGGGCGATTATACGGTTCGCTGGCGCCGGGACTCGGTTTGGATGAACTGCCCGGCTATGCGGGCACACATATATATATAAAGAGGACAAAATCAGGCTCCGCGGCACCCGGGCATAATGTCCCCCTCGACATCGATAGCCCCCGCCATGACCGTCCCCCGCCTGCCCATCCTGTCCCTGCTCGAAACCCGCATCCTCGGCGTGCTCTGCGAAAAGCAGCACACCGTTCCCGATACCTATCCCCTGTCGCTCAACGCCCTGGTGGCTGGATGTAATCAGAAAACCAGCCGCCAACCCGTCATCGAGGTAAGCGAGGCCGAAGTGCTGTCCGCCATCGACAGCCTCAAGGGGCCGGCCCTGATCATCGAAACCAGCGGCGGCCGCGTCACCCGCTACGCCCACAACATGGAAAAGGCGCTGCGGCTGCCCTCGCAGTCCATCGCCCTGCTCACGGCTATGATGCTGCGGGGGCCGCAAACGGCAGGGGAGCTGCGCATCAACTGCGAGCGCCTGCACCGTTTCGCCGACATTTCCGCAGTGGAAGCCTTTCTGCTTGAGTTGGCCGAACGCCCGGAAGGCCCAATGGTGGTCGAATTGCCGCGCCAGCCCGGTGCGCGCGAAAACCGCTGGGCCCATCTGCTGAGCGGCGCCCCCGCCATCGAGGAGACCCGTGCCGAAGCCACAGCCGCGGCCGAATCCTCCGCGGACGTCTCGGTAGGCGAGATCGCCGCGCTCAAGGCCAAGGTCGCTCGGCTGGAAGACGAGGTCGACGGCTTGAAAAGCCTGGTCGACAAGCTGTGCACCGAACTCGGGGTGACAGGCTGAAAGCTGCAGGCAGCGTTGCGTCCTTGCAGATGGCCGAACACCGCCGACGTGGGAGGAAACACCACACGACCGGGTTTCGGTCAGTGCTGGTTTCGTGAGCCCGGCCCCTCCGATCCATTCCTGGCGACACATTTTGAAAGCAAAAGAATGACAGACATGCGGATCAGTGAACCGATTTCGAGAGAAGCCATACTCGGCTGGCTGGATAACTGGGCCACGTGCATCAGGAGCGGGCAATTCGCCGAGGCCGCCCTGATGTTCGACAAGGATGTGCTGGGGTTTGGCACGGTTGCCATCGAGGCAAAAGGCCTTGATCGCCTCGTCGAACAGCAGTGGATGAAAGTCTGGCCAAAAACAGAGGGGTTCCGGTTCGACAACGCCTCGGTTGAAACCTGGGCGCCCGATGGCCTCGCGGTCGCCGCGGTTCATTGGAGCAGCCAAGGCATCGACGCAAGGTCCGGAGCGCTTTTTTCCCGTCACGGCCGAGCCACCCTGGTTTTGCAGCGCCGGGGGGGAAATCTGATCGCGGTGCACACCCACTTCTCGATCAACCCCGCCGGCGAGCGCTTCCTGTAGCAAACCGGATCGGGTTTCCCGCTTATATATTGCCGGGCGCTCATCTATACTAATTTTCCCTGCCCATAAATTATTCAACAGAGGAGTTAGAAATGAAGCTGAACACACTGATGTTGGCCCTCGTTGCGGCCGCCGCCATGCCTGCCCTGGCCCAGCAGGCCACGCCCGAATCCGTGGTCGAGAAATTGACCGACCCGAGCAAGACCCCCGAACTGATGAAGGATCCCAAGGCCGCCGTGCCCGCGATGGTCACCGCCATGGACCCGGCGCTCTACACGGCCATGGCTCAGGCTTCCATGGATCCTGCCACCTACACCCGCATGATGGCGGGGATGATGAACCCGGCCATGTACTCGAGCTGGATGAGCATGATGGCCGATCCCAATGTATACATGAAGTGGATGGCGGCGGGCATGGATCCCAACTTCTACACCGCCATGATGACCCCCTTCCTCAACCCCAATATGTACATGAAATGGCTGATGTCGCCGGTCGACCCGCGCAACCTCAACCTGATGATGCAGCCGCTGAATCCCAACATGTACATGAAATGGCTGACGGCCCCCCTGGACCCGCGCAACCTAAACCTGATGATGCAGCCGCTGAATCCCGCGCTCTACACCGGCTGGGCGGGCGCCACCATGGATCCCCGCTCCTACGGCAGCATGGGGGCCTTCATCAATCCGGCCACCTACGGCGCGATGGTTCCTCAGATGGCCCCGCAGGGCGGCGTTCCCGCACCGATCTTCAACCCGTTTGACCCGGCCCTCTGGTCGCAGATGATGACCCCCCCCGCGGCTCCGGCAGCCGCGGCGCCGGCACCTGCCGCACCAGCGGCTCCGGCAGCACCGGCCGCGCCGGCACAGTAATCGTCCTTCCGACGACGAGGCGGGGCACTGCGAAAGCGGTGCCCCGTTTTTTTTGTGTCCCCGGATCTAGGCTCCGCCAGCCGGCCATTTGCCGTGCGGCAGTGGGGACCTCACCAAGCACAGCGAAGGCGACTATATTTCAACACTGAGAGGGATAGTCGTCATGTGGAATTCGATAGGCAGCCTGAGCGGATTGGCAATCGCACTTCTGTTTGTGGGTGGGATCGCTTGTGCCGCGGAAAGGAACAGGACCATGGAACTGAGTTCGAGCGCATTCGCCGAGAACGCTGACATCCCCAGCATCCACACCTGCGAGGGCCGTGACCAGTCGCCGCCGCTGGCGTGGTCCGACGTGCCGCCCGGGACAAAGAGCCTGGCGCTGGTCGTCGACGACCCCGACGCCCCCGATCCGGCCGCACCGAAAATGACCTGGGTACACTGGGTAATCTACAACCTCCCCCCCACCGCCACGGCGCTCGCGGCCGGCGCATCGCGTTCCAAGCTTCCGCCCGGCGCGCGAGAAGGCCTCAACGACTGGCAGCGCGAAGGCTATGGCGGCCCCTGCCCGCCCATCGGCCGGCATCGCTACGTTCACAAACTGTATGCGCTCGACACGGTGCTGCCGGTTTTGCAGCCCGCGACCAAGGCCACGCTCGAGAAATCGATGCAGGGGCACATCCTGGCGAAGGGCGAACTGGTAGGGTTTTACAGGAAGAAAAAATAGGCGCGTACGTGGTGTCTTGCGGGCCGCGCCTTGGATTACAGACGCAAACCGGCCAGTAGCGGCCGGTCGGGGTAACAAATAAGGAAGACCGCCCTATGTCCCCAACCGGTCAGTCAACGACCCAAGCTCAGCGACCCGGCCCACAAGTCGCGTGGATTGTAACCGGAGCGCGATGGCCGGGTTCGCTGCAGCGCATGGTTAGGCTGCTCTGTACTTATATCCACTTTATCCAGTGGGTTGTGTTTGTTGATCGCTTTTCGCTTACCACCTCATGCATCTCTTCATCTTCGACCCACAAATTCATAAGTTCCCCGCTACGCTCAGCTTTGATTCGATAGGTATGACCGCCCTTGAGGGTCGCATTGAGTTCGACTCGTCCCGTATCCCGCCCGCCAAACCCGCCAACGTAAGTCCCCGCAACGCTCAAAACTCGCAATCCTGGATCAACCACCCATCCTCCACGAACCTGGGACCATATCGAAAGGCGTAGCCCGTCAACTTTCTCAACCTCGGTATACGTAAAGAAAATGAAATTACCGGAGGCCCAACCGCGGACTATCGCCCCGTCACCTCGATTAACGGCTTTGGCTTGGTAGCTTGGAGTTGTAGCGCAGCCCGCCAAAATAATTGTCGGCAACACCACCAGCGAAATGAGCAGCTTGCTCCACATTTGCACTCGAAGGCCTAACAGTTAATACAGAGACCCATGGGTCCGGACATTTTTTAATAAAGAGACAGGCATTTCCGTGGTCTATGGTATTGATTTATATATTGATGATGTTCCGGCTGTCTCGTTATTACGTTATGCAAAAGGAGACCGGTGGCTGATGGATTATGCACCTGTTTAAGACGCTCAAATAGCGGCGAGAAGTTTGAGATCGGATTTTGAATAGGCCGCTTTCCCTGCATCAATGGTCGTTCGGTGAGCAAGCCCCGACCGTCTCTTCAGGGTCGTTTGCAGTCACTTGCCTCGGTTATCCAGCCACGCCCGCCATCCCCCGTATTCCGTAATGTCCTGCGCATCGGCCACGCCGATGCCTTCACAGATAAAGCCATTCACGATCGAGCCGTCGGCCAGCTCAAGCTTGCCGATTCCGAGCGGCGCAGGAATACCGGCGACGAAGGAACCGAACTGGCTGGTGGGCACTTCCCATACTTCGCAGACGATGGCAGCACCGCCGCCTTCCACCTTGACTAGGCCAGGGCGCTTGCCGTCCGGGAGGGCATAGAAGCGGTATTTGGGCGCGGTCCGCGTGGTCGCCACCAGACGGCCGCTGCGCTCGGTAAGCTGATGGTTGAGCGGCAGCCCGCTGAGGTGCGCGCCGACGACGGCGACCCGCACCTGGCCATCCGGCAGCAGGCTCAAGGGTTCGGCAGAGGGCAAGGCGTGGTCGCCAGCGCCCAGAGTGCCACCCAGCGTCTGCTGCATGCGCGATGCCAGATGCAGCAGCGGGCCGTCCTGATGCGGCGGGGCGATGACGGTGACGCCGAACGGCAGGCCATCGTTCTGAAACCCGGCCGGCACGGCAGTGGCGGCGAGATCCAGCAGGTTCATGAAATTGGTGTAATAGCCGAGCTTGGAATTGAGGCGGATGGGGTCGGCTTCCATCGCGTCCACGCGATAGATCGTCCCGGCGGTGGGAGTGAGCACCACGTCGACGTCTTTCCACACGGCATCGCAGGTGCGCTTGAATGCGCGCAGCTTGTAGAGATGGGCGAAGGTGTCGGCTGCGCTGATGTCGCGGCCGCCGGCGATGATTTCGCGCACCGGTGGGAAGACCTTGTCGGGCTGCGCGTCGAAGAAGTCGCGGATGGCGAGGTAGCGCTCGGCCACCCAGGGGCCGCCGTAAAGCAGGCGCGCGGTTTGGAGGAAGGGCGCAAGGTCGACTGCGACCGGCGTACCACCGAGCGCTTTCATGCGTTCCACCGCTGCGCCGAATAGTCGTTCAGCGTCGGCGTTGCCGAAGAACTCCAGGTCCTTCTGCATCGGCACGCCAAAGCGGAAACTGGCCGCGCGGCCGAAGTCGAAGCCGTGCGGCGCAAGCGGGCGTGAGTACTCATCCTCGGCATCGAAGCCGGCGGCCACCGCCAGCACGCGCTCGGCGTCTTCCGCGGTCAACGCGAAGATCGACACCGCGTCGAGCGAGCGACAGGCAGGCACCACGCCGCGCGTGGACAGGGCGCCGCAGCTCGGCTTGTGGCCGACCAGATTGTTGAAAGCGGCGGGTACGCGTCCGGAACCGGCCGTGTCGGTGCCGAGCGAGAAGCTCGCCAGGCCGAGTGCCACCGCCACCGCCGAACCGGAGCTGGAGCCGCCTGAAATGTAGTCGGGGTTGAAGGCGTTGCGGCAGGCGCCATAGGGCGAGCGGGTGCCGTTCAAGCCGGTGGCGAACTGGTCGAGGTTGGTTTTCCCCAGCGGAATCGCGCCGGCGTCGACCAGGCGCTGCACGACAGTCGCGTGCTTCTCCGGCGTGTAGGCGAACTCCGGACAGCCAGCGGTGGTGGGCAGACCGGCGAGATCGATATTGTCCTTGATGGCGAAGGGAATGCCGTAGAGCGGCAGGCTGGCTGGATCCTTGCCTTCGAGTTCGTGGGCGTAGGCGCGCAGCGCGTCGGCATCGAGGCGGGTGATCCAGACGCAGTGGCTGTCCTCGCCGGCCATGCGGGCGCGGAGGACTTCCACCAGTGCGAGCGGGGTGAGTTTGCCGGACTGATACAGGCGGCGCAGATTGGCGATGTCGAGCGAGATATTCATTTTGCCTGCCTCACTCGCTCACCAGCACCAGCAGGTCCTGCCCGGCGCTCACCTGCCCACCCTCGCGGCAGAACACCTTGTGGATGCGGCCGTCGCACGGCGCCATCACGGCGAACTCCATCTTCATCGATTCGACGATGACGAGCGGATCGCCCTGCTTGACTGCGGTGCCCTCTTCCACTTCCACCTTCCAGACGTTGCCGGCGACGTGGCTGGCAATGGCGCGGCCGTTCTCGGGCAGGTCGAGTTCGCTGTCGGTGGAGGCCTCGGCCACCGTCAGATCGCTGGCGTATTCGGCCTGGCCGCTCGCGCGCCAGCGTTCGCGCTCGGCGTCGAACGAGGCCTGCTGATGCGTCTTGAAGGAGGCGATGGATGCGGCGTTGCTGGCGAGGAAGGCGTTGTAGTCCCTGAGGCTGAAGGTGGTCTCCTCGATCTTCAGCTGGTAGCGGCCGAGCGGGAAATCCTCGCGGATTTTCAGCAGTTCGTCCTCGCTCACCGGGAAGAAGCGCACCTGGTCGAAAAAACGCAGCAGCCACGGCTTGCCGTCGGTGAAGTCGGCGGTCTGGCGCCAGCGGTTCCACATCTGCAGGGTGCGGCCGACGAACTGGTAGCCGCCGGGGCCTTCCATGCCGTAGACGCACATGTAGGCCCCGCCGATGCCGACGGCGTTTTCCGGGGTCCAGGTGCGGGCGGGGTTGTACTTGGTGGTGACCAGGCGATGGCGCGGGTCGACGGGTGTGGCCACCGGCGCGCCGAGGTAGACGTCGCCGAGGCCCATCACCAGGTAGCTGGCGTCGAAGACGATGCGCTTCACCTCTTCGATCGAGTTCAGACCGTTGATGCGGCGGATGAATTCAATATTCGAAGGACACCACGGCGCGTCCTTGCGCACCGACTGCATGTATTTCTCGATCGCAAGCCGGGTGGCGGCATCGTCCCACGACAGCGGGATGTGAACGATGCGGGTGGGCACCTGCATGTCCTCGATCGCGGGCAGTGCCTTTTCCGTG
>Ga0209450_10000316_pt1 | contig 25834 bp, 25 predicted proteins | sample FrelakmetLWP11LW_FD_187149 | JGI IMG/M metagenome (GOLD analysis project Ga0209450, IMG submission 187149) | Freshwater lake sediment microbial communities from the University of Notre Dame, USA, for methane emissions studies - LWP11 LW (SPAdes)... | ecosystem: Environmental > Aquatic >...
GATCAGTGCTCCATCGTGGTGAGCAGTGCCTCCTCCGGGATGGATCTCTCCGGCCGGTGGCTTTCCCTGAGCCGAACCGTCAAGAGGTCTGTAAGCATCTTCAGAGGGAGAATCCGAGTCAAGAATCTCGGGGGCCAGGCTGCGCCGAGTTCCGTGTTTCATGTTTACCAGTCTGCGGATTCCGCTTTACAGGCCACGACGGATCGGCTTCTTGGAAAATTCACAGTCTCAAGCATCCCGGCTGGAGGATACGTGGATGTGAACTTAAGAGTCTCAGCCCCGTATGACGGTACAAAAGTACATCTCATAGGCATACTGGATGCGACCAATGCTGTTTCAGAAAAGGATGAGACGAACAACGTGGTTCTGTCGGGGCTAGTTCAGTGACGAGTGCGCCGGAGGCGCATAAATGACGAGTAAAGAGTGACTAGCAAGAGGTGGCACGGACAAACTTCGTTTGTCCGTGTCGATGTGTGACTATATCCCTCCTGAATCACGGACAAGTCCTGAGCAATCGGACTTGTCCGTGCCACCACCCTGAGGTTGACTTTCCAGCCCCTTATCTGCTAACAAAAAGAAACCTTTTTCGCTACCGGACTATTGCGAATATCTGTATCTTTGTCTGCCCTTTGAAAAAGGAGAAGGTAGGGGATTTGGAAAGACAGAAAATTGATCATCTCGAGCAAAGGAGGGAAACACATTATGGAAAGCGAAGAAAAGAAACTCTCGGAACACGAATTCGTCATCAGAGCGATCAGGAAACTCCGTAAACCTCCTTACAAAGGGATCCACTCCGTTTACAGTGGATTCAACAAGGCTTTCAAAGATTACTTCAATGCTAATCCTGTGGAGGCGACCACGAGGCTGGCCCAGGAGGGTAAAATCGTGACTCGGCCCGTGAAGGGGGGCGTGATGCTGTACGTGCCCGAAGAAGCCCCCGCATCCCGAGGAACGGAAGACGTGCTGGGCAAGATCCTCGGAGACGACTAACCCAAGCGCATTTTGAGCGGATTAAGGGACGGACTTCAGATGGGGGAAGGCTCAATGCCTATATGGTGGTTTGCCCTGTGCGCGGTTGCCGGCCTGATGGTCGGCGGGGTCATTGCATGGCTCCTTGCGAAAGAACGAACCAGAAAGGAGCTTACCAGTGCCCTTGAAGCAACCCTCTCCCGCGCGAGCACGGCAGAAGGGAAGGCCTCTGCGCTAGAAGCGACCCTCTCGGAACTTCGAAGACAGAACGAACTTCAGAACTCCAGGGCTGAGGAAGACCTCCGGTCCCTGAGGGCGCGATTTCACGATGAGCATGAAACAAGGGTCAGGGCCGAAACAGAGCGCAAGGAGGTGCTCGATCGTCTGGAGGAAGAGAAACAACTTCTTGCCCAAGCCCGGGACAAGCTGACCGATGCGTTTAAAGCCCTGGCTGGAGACGTTCTCAGCAGCAGCAACGAGCAGTTCCTGAATCTCGCAAGGGGGGCTTTTGAAAAGATCCTCGCGGAAGCCAAGGGTGATCTCGGGAAGAAGCAGGAAGCCATCAACGGACTGGTGAGACCCCTCTCCGAATCGCTCAAGCAGTTTGAAGAGCATGTCCGGGAGCTCGAAAAGAGCCGCCAGGCCGCCTACACAAGTGTCGAAGAACAGCTCAAAACGCTTTTCTCGACCCAGCAGCAGCTTCAAAAAGAAACGAGAAACCTGGTCACGGCCTTGCGGACCCCGCACATCAGGGGCCGATGGGGAGAGATCACGCTGCGCAAAGTCGTCGAACTGGCAGGGATGTCGGAGCATTGCGACTTCACCGAACAGGTATCGGCAACCTCTGAAGAAGGCCGCATCCAGCCGGACCTGATCGTTCATCTCCCTTCAGAGCGGGAGATCGTGGTGGATGCGAAAGTGGCTCTGGACGCGTACCTGAATGCTCTGTCGGCGGAGAATGAAGACCAGCGCACGGCCTATCTCGAAAACCACGCCAGGCAGATCAGAGCTCACATGAACCGCCTTGGAGGCAAGGCCTACTGGCAGCAGTTCAAGATGGCGCCGGAGTTCGTGGTCATGTTCATTCCCGGAGAGTCGTTCTTTGCCGTTGCTGCCCAGGTTGACCAGGAGCTCATAGAAGACGGCATGAAAATGGGCGTTATCATCGCCACTCCGACAACGCTCATCAGCCTGCTCAAGGCCGTTGCCTATGGTTGGCGACAGGAACAGATCGCCAAGAGCGCTCAATTGATCAGCGATCTCGGCAAGCAGTTACACGAACGAATGCGCGTGATGGCGGAACACATCGCAGGCATTGGAAAGGGTCTCGAAAAGGCCAATGAGGCTTACAACAGCGCAGTGGGGTCGCTGGAATCAAGGGTGCTGCCTGCGGCGCGGAAGTTCAAGGACCTGGGCGCGGTGTCCGGCGCTGAAATCCCTGTTCTCAGCCCTGTCGAAACCACCCCGCGCAGCCTGCAGCCTCCTGAACCGAACGAAAATTCTGACAAAGACGAGTGAAAACCTTGGCTCACCACAGAGACACAGAGGCCACAGAGAAAAGAGTTTGTCCCAAATCTTTTGCTCGCATGCTAATGGCGATAGGTCGTGACAGATTTGCCAGAGGGGCTATTGAAAAAAAGAGATCCCCCTCCGTGCCTCTGTGGTGATAACCTGCTTTTCAAAAGCATTAGAAAAGGGCAGGAAAGCCGTGAAAGAAGAAATCAAGAAAAGGATTCTGGACGCTCTGGGCAAGATCCCCGAGGGATACCTCAGTGATCTCGTGATCAAAGAAACGATCCGGTGTGTTCTCTTCGGCTGGCTGCAGGAGCAGGGCCTGATCCCGGTGCCCGCTTTTCGCAATCCCCGCTATCCTGAAAAGCCTGCGGACATCGTGGGAATCAAGCCGGGGCCGGTGATAGAAATCGCCTTTCGATCCAATCCCGCGATCGAGCTGGAGGACGTCAAAAGCCTGGACAGGGTGCCTGCGGAGAAGAAGTTCGTGATCACTTTCTCCAAGCTCCAGAAAAAAGTCGAGATGAGCACCTTTTATCTGAAGCCGGGAGTCGAACACATTCATCTGTATTGAACAGAGTGTAGGCACAAAGGTGCAGAGGCACAAAGGGATAAGGAGAATGGTTTTTCTGCTTTGTGCCTTTGCCCCTCTGTCCCTTTGTCCCTCAAGCTGTCGGCTTCAGCCGACAGCGGTTTATTCCCGAGCCACTCCTCTGAGAATGGAGATATTGGTCAGCGCCTTGCCGGCGCCGACTGCGACGGCCGACAGGGGGTCCTCTGAAATGTGGATGGGAAGCTTGGTTTCGTTGCGGAGCAGTTCATCCAGATTCCTCAGCAAGGCCCCGCCTCCTGTGAGCATAATGCCGCTGTCCACCAGGTCCGCAGCCAGTTCAGGGGGGATCTGTTCGAGGGCGGCGTGTACGGTTTCCACAATGGTGTTGATCTGATCGGAAATCGCCTCCCTGACTTCGTCCGAATCAATGGTCAGGATTTTCGGAATTCCTGTCACCAGGTCTCTTCCTTTGACTTCCACGGTGTCGATTTGTTCGCGCGGGAACGCATTGCCCACGGTGGTCTTGATGATTTCCGCGGTGCTGGCTCCGATGAGGAGATGGTATTTCCTGCGGATGTAATCCACAATGGCTTCATCCATCCGGTCACCGGCGACTCTCACCGACTTGCTGTAGACAATTCCTCCCAGGGAGATCACCGCAACTTCCGTGGTGCCTCCGCCGATGTCCACCACCATGTTCCCTCTGGGCTCGGTCACGGGCATTCCCGCGCCAATGGCCGCAGCCATGGGTTCCTCGATAAAAAAGACCTCTCGTGCGCCGGCTGACTCGGCCGATTCCCGAACCGCCCTTTTCTCCACCTGCGTAATGCCGCTGGGCACTCCGATGATGATTCTGGGCCGGACAAGCCTGCTCCGTTTGTGCACCTTCCTGATGAAGTAGCGAAGCATGGCTTCCGTTATTTCGAAATCGGCGATGACCCCTTCTTTCATGGGCCGGATGGCCACGATGTTTCCGGGAGTTCGGCCAAGCATGAGTTTGGCTTCCTTGCCCACAGCCAGGACTTTCTTAGCTACTCCTCTCTCTCCTCCCTTCACGGCGACAACCGAAGGTTCATTCAAGACAATGCCCTTGCCTTTCACATAGACGAGGGTGTTGGCCGTGCCCAGGTCAATGGCCAGGTCATGAGAGAAAAGAGATGAAATCGGACCGAATACCATTTGTTTTTTGTGTCCTCCTGCCCCTTGCGTGGTAAGAAACTTCAAAATAGGATACGTTTACCCTGAAAGGCAAAAAAAATAAAGCTCTAATTTTGTCGGAGCTTGACACACGGGGAGGGCTCAGGCACCATGGCCCTTCGAGCATGTGTCTCCGGTCAGGGGCGAGTGCCGTTCCATCAGGATGAAGTAGGAGCCGGGCTGAAGAGTGGGGGGAGATAAGGCAACAAGGAAACGTGTGGAGTGCGCGGGCCGAATCAAAAGTGGGCTTGCCCTGAAGAAGGGCACCCACCTCTGTGTTGCGATCTTTTTCTTTGTGTGGGGCGGATGTGCCACCAAGCCTCCAACCCCCGCAAAGCCGCATCCTGCAATGCCCGGTAAAGAAGTCCCTCGCATGGGGTATTCGATCCAGGTCGGCGCCTTCACCACCGTGGACAACGCGGTTCGTCTCGCAGAGTCCCTGGAAAAGCAGGGCATGAGCGCCTACTACTTCCACCACAAGTCGGGCCTGTTCAAAGTCCGTTTCGGGGATTATCCCTCCCGAGAGGCCGCCCGCATGAAGGCGGAGGCTCTGGTGCAAGCCGGCGTTTTCACCGAGTACTACATCGTGAGCCCTGAAGACTATGCGCTGGCAAGGGTCAGGCTCTACGGGGAAGCCACGGTGAGGAACGAGATTGTGGAAACGGCCGAGGGGTTTATCGGTCTCCCTTACCAGTGGGGCGGGTCTTCGGTTGAAGAAGGTTTTGACTGCAGCGGACTCACCATGGCTGTCTATCAATTGAACGGCCTCAACCTGCCCCGATCTTCAAGGGACCAGTATTCCATCGGCGCTCCGGTTGAAAGGACTGAACTTGCAAAGGGCGATCTGGTCTTTTTTGCCACAAAGGGCCGGGAAAAAGTCTCACACGTCGGAGTGTATGCCGGCGATGACCGGTTCATTCATGCTCCTGGAAAAGGCAAGACCATCAGGGTGGATTCCCTCGCAGACAGGTACTTTACGACGCGCTACATTGGAGCGAGAAAATATCTTTAGCCCCTTGGTGAAAAAGCCTGAGCGCGGGTTGCTCAAGAATGATCAAATACAAGGCGCGTCTGACAGCGACCAGTGACGAGTCACGAGTGAAAAGGGCATGTTTTGATCTTGTCACTCGTCACTGCTAATAGGATGGGCTTTTTTCAGCAACTTGCTGGATCAAAGGAGGTTAGCCTATGCATCACTTCACACAGCTTTATGAATTTGCGGCTTCCGTCGGCGCCCTGGAGGGGTTCGTCTATAAGAGGCCTGATGTAGAAGCGGGCACGATAGAGAAATGGGTTGAGAATCTGGAAAAAGCCTATAAGCTGCTTCCGAAAGAGGTTCTGAAAGAAATTCAAGCTCCGCTGGACGGAACTCTGGGAAGGGCGGTTAAGTCGGTCAGCACGGTGCTTGGAGACCAACACGTTCTGGTCGCGAAATTGAAGGCCATGGTGAAGGGACCCCTTCCTTCCTCGCCTGACGATTTCCAGAAAAAGAAATGGTTTCAGAAGCAGGGTTAGGGTTTGAAGGAATTTCATGTTGTTTCTAAAAAATAGTACCGGAAAAGCCGGGGATGGCGGTATAGCTCTGGAAGGGCTTATTTTTGACCTGGACGGGACCCTCATCGATTCCGTCGGGACTTATTACATCATGATGGAGTCGGCATTTGAAAGGCTCCATTGGCCCCGGGTGTCCAGAGAGGTGATGCGGAAAGCCATAAAAGACGGAGGGTTCGACTGGGACTTGGTTCTGCCGTCTGGAACCGGGGCTACGACCGAGGATCTGATTGCCTCAGCAAGGGACGTGATCAGAGAGATGTATCCTCGCGTGTTTGAAGACGATGTGGATTTGGTGCCCGGGGCCGAGCACCTTCTTAGAAAGCTTCATGTGCGTAATGTGAAGCTGGCGCTGGTGACGTCCACCCTTGGACGGTTCATCGAGTTTAAACTCATTCCATTGAAGAAACACGGGCTGCGAGACCTGTTCCAAACGGTGATCACCCTCGACGATGTGAAAAACAGAAAACCCTCCGGGGACCCTTTGCTGGAGTGTGCGAGGAGGCTGGGGGAAAACCCTGAGAAATGCGCTTATGTGGGAGATGCGACCGTAGACATCGTGGCCGGAAAGGCAGCCGGGATGAGGACCATTGCCGTGTTGACCGGGGTGGATGATTACGAGGCGCTTAAAGCAGAGGATCCCGATATGATCCTCGAGAGCGTCTCTCAATTAACGGAATGGCTCAGCCTGTAAATCGGGCAGGATTCCGAGCTGCCGTTGTGGGGGGGAGAAATTCAAAATCGAACCGCAGAATACCCGCCTGCCCTGCGAAACACTTTGCGGCGGAACGGAGGCCCTAACGGCCACAGGTACGGTGGATCTGTATAAAATCTGTTTGCGGGCACAGCGGGCAGGTCGAATAATGAATTGTGAACGCCGAAGTAGACCTGTGAATTCTCTCCACTTCATCATTCGGAATTCCTTGTTCGACATTCGACATTTGGTCTTTACTGAGAAAATCACCCAACGCCGTCACACCGAATTTTTGTCGGTTAGAGGCTTGAATTGAGGAGATCCTATGCTTGAAAAGTTCTGGATTCATGAGCTGACGCGTCCGGCCTTTGCGGAATGGCTGAAGAGCGAAAAATCACCGGTCGTGATCCTCGGCCTCGGCAGCGTGGAGCAGCACGGCCCTCATCTTCCCCTGGGCACGGACAGCCTGACGGCATGGGGCCATGTTCACGAAGTCGCGAGGCGATCGAACAGCGTCTGTGTGCTCCCGTGTTTTCCGGGGTACTCTCCGCATCACATGGGTTTCCCGGGAACCATCACCTTCAGCGAAGGAACCCTTCTTGCGGTGTTGATGGACACCATCGGAAGCCTTGCCCGTCACGGGATCAAGCATTTCCTGATCATGAACGTTCATGGCGGGAACACAAACATCGTGAATCTGGCCGCCCAGCTGGCAAAGAGAGAATTCAAAGTGATGGTTGCCGCTCCGACCGGTCCGAGTGACACCGAGCTCGGCAGACTTCATGCGGACAGGCAGAAGCGGCACTGGGATGTGCACAGCGGACCCACGGAGACAGGAACGGCGCTTCATCTCTTCCCGGAACTCGTGGAGATGGAAAGGCTCGAGGAGTGGCAAGTGACGCTGAAACTCGATCCCAAGCTCATGGCGTTCTTGGATCCTGACCGAAAGGATTTCGAAATGGTGAGCCAGGTGTTTCGGGCCTGCGTCGAGCCTGACACGGATGATTTCACGTCCAGCGGGGTCTGGGGGAAGAATGATCCCCGGGAGGCGGACCCTGAGGAGGCCAAGGCGCGCTTTGAAGAGAAGGTCACCTTCCTGGTGGAGTTCATCAAAGCCTGGAAAACGATTCCCCTTCCTCCTGCCTTCGAGGCGTGATGATGAAGAAGCCACCCCCAGAAATCATCATCCCCAAAGAAGCAGCCGTGTTCTTTCTGGACGAGCACGGCTTCTGGCGCCACAAGGAACAGGGGAAATTCGAGCACAGGAAGATCATCAATTACTTCCACTCCTGCATTCGCAAAGACGAAAACGGGTATCATCTCAGACAAAGGCTCGGCGATCGCGTTGAAAAAGTCTACTTCCATTATGAAGACACCGCTTTGTTTGTCATCGATGTGATCAAGGGGGAAGAGATTTCCCTGGTGCTGAACACACAGAAAAAGATCAAGCTCAGACCCAAAAAGCTTTTCGTGAATGACGACAATCTCTACGTGAGCTCGGGAGAACACAGGATCAAGTTCACGGACAACAGCCTCGTGCGAATGTGGGACCTTCTGGGCTATGAGGGCGATGACTATTTCATCACCGTGAAGGGGCGGCGCTACAAGATCAGGCAGATGCAAAAGGAAACCCGTTGATATGAAAGCCTATGTCACCAACCGCCCCAGGAGACAGAAGAGGTTCCTACACCTCTGTGTGGCCATTGCGCTCCTTCTTGCCGCGGGGTGCGCCGGCAGCTCACCCCTGATGAGCCCGGTCTTGAAGAGATCTGATCCCGTAGCAGATATCATCAAAGACTACCAAAGCCTGACCCTCACGAAACCGGAACCGGTAAACTCCGGTGTGCGTTTGGCCGCGGGAGATGCCTTCACGTTGCTGCCGCGGGAAACCCGCAATCAGGAGATCCTGAGGTACAAAATAGGGGATGAACCCGTCATGGCCGGCGGAAAGTATCACAACATTGCCGGGTCCTCAGGAATTCTTTATTTGAGTGTCGACCCCTCTCAGGGAGTGAAGTCCTTGAAACCCATGGACGTAGAAATCATCGTGTGGAAGAGAGCCGACTGGCTTAAGATCGCCGCTTTCTTCGAGACGATGAAAAAAGACCACCCGAACAGTCCTTCCGTGGCGGTGGCCCATCATGAGGCGAACCTGCGGTATGAAGCGGAGGCGGCCTCCAGAAAGACCTCGGAACGCATAGAGGAGGCCAGGAAGCAGTGGGAGGAGGAGAAAGAGAAGACCGCGGTGCTTTCCAGACAACTGGAGGACAAGGAGAAAAGGGAAAGAGCCTTGATGGGAAAACTCGCAGAGGGAGCCAAGATCCCCCCTGTGATCCTGGTAGTATCCCCCAGAGAGGGGTGGGAAACCGAAGCGAACGTCGTGGTGCTCTCAGGGGTGATCCAGGATGACCAGGGGCTGGAGGCCATGGAGATATCGATCAATGACGAAAAGCTCAAGACCTATTGGGTAGGGGTGGACCCCTCCTCAGGTCAGGAGGCGGCAAAGCGCCTGGAATTCCAGGAGCGGATCCCTCTTCGAAACGGAGAGAATCGAATCAAAATAAACGCTGTGGATGTGGAAGGTTTTTTTGCAGAAAAAATAATCAGCGTGCGAAGTGTCGAGAAGAAGAGGAATGTTTGGGCCGTGGTCATTGGCGTCAACAGCTATCCCAATGTGAGGCGGCTGAAGTACGCGGTGAACGATGCCATGGCCTTTTCCAATCACCTGGTAGAGTACAACCAGGTTCCGAAAGAGAACGTGGTCCTGCTCCTTGACGAGGAGGCCAATCTGACGCGTCTCAGGAGTGCCCTGGGCGTCTACTTGAAGAATAAGGCGTCCAAGGATGATATGGTCATTATTTATTTTGCAGGGCATGGGGCAACGGAGAGGGAGGCGACCAGCCCTGACGGCGACGGACTGGAGAAGTATCTTCTCCCTTACGACGTTGACCCCAAGGAACTCTACGCTACCGCAATGCCTATGGAAGAGATCTCGCGTCTGTTCAGCCGAATCCGATCGGATCGGCTGGTTTTCATTGTGGACACGTGCTACAGCGGAGCGAGCGGGGGCAGAACGATCAGTGTGGCGGACATCAGGGCCGGCATCTCGGACGGGTTTTTGGATCGGATCACGGGCGGCAAAGGAAAGATCATTCTGACGGCAAGCGGTGCCAACGAAGTCAGCGCCGAGAGCGATGAACTGCAGCACGGCATCTTCACCCACTTTCTCATCAAGGGACTTCAGGGACAGGCCGATTCGGACGGCGACGGACTGATCACCGTGGATGAAGTATACACCTACGTCTCCAAACAGGTCCCTCAAGCCACCAATCAGGAGCAGCATCCGGTCAAGAAAGGCATCGTCGAAGGCCCCCTGATCCTGAGCATCGTCCGGTGAGGATCCTTCCTTCCAAATGAAAAGGGCTCTATGAAAAGAACTCTCAAAGTCATTTTGGGCTTGCTCGCGACATTGGCAGTGCTCGTTTGTGCTTTTATTTGGGGATATGCCCCTCTCAGAGACCAGCGGCTCGAAGTGAAGAACGCAAGGTTCATGGCGGAGTTCCGTGCCAGGGCGAAGGAGATCGATTCCAAGTTCAACCACCACGACACTGTCGTCAACGGGATCAAGTGGCACTATGTGGATCAAGGTCCAAAAGAGGGGACGGCTATTGTCTTTCTCCATGGCCTCCCAGAGGGATGGTATTCATGGCGCTATGTGCTTCCACTCATCGATCCCAAATACCGGCTGATTGTACCGGACATGAAAGGGTACGGCCGGTCTGACAAAGAGGACAACAACTACGATTGGCATGTCGTGGCGAGACAGACGCTGGAGTTCGTGACCAGCCTCGGCATAGATAAATTCTACGTGGTCGGCCATGACTGGGGCAGCCTCATAGGAAGCGTGCTCGTGAGCGACCATCCCCGTCGAATCCTGGGGTATGTCCGGATGCAGGCCGACCTGCTCCGAGCGGGGACTGTCATGAATTGGTTCAAGAAGCCCCAGTTTTTGCTTTTTCAGTCTCACTGGCTGGCCAGCTATATGATGCGCGATGCAGAATGGTTTATCGACCGCGTGTACCCGCCCCGTATGAAAAAACCCTTCGACCCTGTGGACAGAAGCTACTTCATCAATGAGTTCTCCCGTGCGGGTGTTGCCGAACAGGTGCCCAGGTATTTCAAGACCGACAACTGGGATCTGGAAGCAGCGCTCGACAGGATCTGTAAAGGCAAATTCTTTTTCCCCATCATGATCCTCCAAGCCGACGGCGATCCGGCTCAGCCGGTCTCTATCTTCGAGGACGTGCCCCATCAATGCCCCGGCGTTGAGCTGAGGTGGATCAAGAATGCCAGCCACTTCTCGAACCTGGATCAGCCGGAAGAGGTGGCTCGGGCCATCAATGAGTTTGTGAATCGAGCCAAGTGAATGCCTCGGTTAGACCTTTCCTGACTTTGCGCACAGAGCACGACATTTTAGGGAAGGATCTCTTTGAGATCTATCGAAGAACATCGGAGGAATGCGCTTCGAGCAAGCCGTTGGGATGTGAGCCGATGCGATTACGATTCTTTGGCGCGGGTCAACCTGGCGATTTTGCGGAAATGATGGCCGTAAATCGCGAAGGTCACCGAGAGCGGTAATAGCCGGGGCCGACGAAAGAAAGTCCACAACAAAATCTTCCAGTACTGGAATCGCTCTCTGCCGAGAATACCCAGGCGGATGATGGAACGAAAGAATCCCACCAGTGTGTGAAAATTCATGGGGGTTGTGATCTTTGGCGCTTTGTACTCCCTGAGAAAGGTCATGGCCCGCTTATAATAGGGCTTGGGCGAATAAATATGCTGAAGGATACTTCGGTATCCTTCACGCAACGCAGCGTTGCCCATCTTGGAAAGGATGTTGGTTGAGCCGTCCACGTTGTCTCCGGACATAAGGCCGATCAGTCGGCCCTCCTTTCTCATACGCTCATAGAGTTTAGTCCCCGGAGGAGCGTTCAACAGTCCGACCATGGCCGTCACGATTCCGCTTTTCTGGATAAACTCGATCTGCCGCTGAAAGATGGAGGGGGTGTCGTTGTCGAATCCTACAATGAAGCCTCCCTGCACTTGAAGTCCTGCCCGCTGCAGGAGCTTCACGCTCTCGATCAGGTCGCGGTTCTTGTTCTGCTGTTTGTTGCACTCCGCGAGACTCTCTTCACTGGGCGTTTCGATGCCGATGAAGACCGAGTCAAACCCGGCCTTGACCATCATCCCCATGAGAATTTGGTCATCGGCCAGATTGACCGATGCTTCTGTGTTGAAGGGGATCCCTTTCTTCCCTTCTTGCCACTGAATGAGAGCAGGCAGAAGGTGAGCCTTGAGATAAGCCTTGTTCCCTATAAAGTTGTCGTCCACAAAAAACACAGGACCCCGCCAGCCCAGATTGTAAACCCCGTCCAGTTCCGCAATAATCTGTTCAGCCGTTTTGGTGCGCGACCGGTGCCCGAACAGGGTCGTCACATTGCAGAACTCGCAGTTGAAAGGGCAACCCCGCGAAAACTGGAGGCTCATGGAAGCGTAGTGTTTCAAATTCATGAGTTCCCACAGGGGAGCGGGGGTTTTTTGGATGTCGCAAAAATCAGAGGTCTCGTAGAGGGGCTTGGCGCAACCCTTTTGCATGTCTTCCAGAAAAGGCGGAAGAGTCAGTTCGGCCTCATTGAGCACGAAGTGGTCCACCTCAGCGAACTGATCGTGTTCGCTGGTGAAGAGCGGTCCTCCTGCGATGATTTTGAGGCCCGCACGCTTGCATCGGGCAATGACTTCACGGGCCGATTCTCTTTGCACAACCATGGCGCTGATGAAGGCGCAATCCGCCCAGGCCAGGTCTTTTTCAGTGAGCTTGGCCACATTCAGATCCACCAGCTTCAAGGACCATTCCTTGGGCAGCATCGAAGCGATGGTCAATAAGCCCAGCGGAGGAAATGCCGCTTTCTTGTGAATGAATTTCAGCGCGTGCTTGAAGCTCCAAAAGGTATCGGGGTACTGCGGATAAATCAGAAGGGTTCGCATGAATTTCTATTCCTCTATCGCTCTCCGGTCTTGAAGCCGGCCTTTACAGTTATGTTGAAGCGTTGAATGATACCTATTGAGCAGGGGTTGTGTGACGAGTGTAGAAACTTTTCCTTTTACCGGGGACCGAAGGAGATGGAATGGGTGAAGAGAAAACATGTCCCTGACAGGGCGGAAACCGATCGAGAGGTCAAAAGAGGGCACCCTATCTCGATGCGACAGGGTGCCCTTTTTCAGTTTAGGTCAGCCGTTAAACCGGTGTGACATTGGCTGCAGCCGGGCCTTTTTTCCCTTGCTCAATGTCAAAGGTGACTTGGTCGCCTTCTCTGAGCGACTTAAAGCCGGTTCCCTTGATCGCTGAATGATGAACAAATACGTCAGGACCGCCTTCTTGAGCAATGAACCCAAAGCCCTTCTGGTCATTAAACCACTTTACTGTTCCATTGGCCATAGTGACAACCTCCTTTCAAAAGATTCTAATAGTTTCTAACTTCAGGCTGCCACTTTTGACAAATGGATCTTCCCTCAGAAGGAAACCGGCCCGCGTACAGCGCCAAGCCTTCTTAGTGATGCTGTAGATTTTAAGCTTCTTTTAATCAAAGTCAAGCTATTTAAAATTTACTTGTGGAAGATACCTTTTGCCCAAAACCTGCAATTGCTTGATGTTTGATCTTTGTTTGGGTAAAAGGAGGCGCAGTGCTTTGCTTGAGTTGCGCAAGGAAGCGTAAACATATCTCACAACCCTACAGGCGAAAGGAGTGAGCCATGGAATTCGGATTGTCGCGTGTCAGTGAAATGATGGCCAAGTCAGCCAGGGATTTCTGCTCCCGCGAAGTGCCGCGCATCGACGCGCACATGATGGAGCACGACGATTATCCCCAGGATCTGCTGCAAACCTTTGCCAAGGCCAGAATGCTGGGCCTTGTCGTTCCAAAGGAATATGGGGGCGTTGGTACCACCAACCTGAATTTCATTCTCCTCTGTGAAGAGCTCGGACGCACAGGATCCACGTCGTTTCTCCCCATGATGATGAACAACAGTGTTGCAGAGACCATCAACTTCTTCGGATCTGAGGAAGTGAAGAAAAAATTCATCCCGCCTCTTTGCGACGGGACGGCCTGGGCCACGACCGCGTTCACCGAGCCGGGAACCGGGTCCGATCCCCGTGCCCTCACATCCACGGCTGAGCTCGACGGGGACGGCTTTGTGCTGAACGGCACCAAGCGCTTCATCAGCATGGGCAACAAACCCGGATATGGGCTCTACTATGTCAGGGACGCCTCCCTTCAGGGGGAGAAAAAAGATGTGACCGCCTTTGTGGTGGACAAAAAATCAGAGGGGTACTCGTGTTCCGGACACTATAAGATGATGGGTCTTGAAGGATCGGACACGTGCGATGTGTTTCTGAAGAATGTCCGCGTGCCCAAGGCGAATATCCTGGGGGCTCCGGGCGACGGGTTCAAAATCCTGCTCCGGTGGATCGCAGGGGAAAGGATTCAGCAGGGAGCCTGCATGGTCGGCACCGGGCAGGCCGCTTTGGAGGAATCCATCAAGTACTGCAAAGAAAGAGTCGTCGGCAAGACGCCCATCGGCTACATGCAGGGTTTCACGTGGATGCTGGCGGAAATGAAATCGAAGCTGGAGGCCTGCCGGTTGCTGGCTCTGAGGGCGGCGTGGAAGTGGGATGAAGGCCAGCCGTTTGAGACGGATTCCTCGGAGCTGAAAGTCTTCACCACCCCCACGATCCAGGAGATCACCCGGATGGCCGTGCAGATCCACGGGTCCTACGGGTACAGCAAGGAGTACAAGGTGGAGAGGCTGCATCGCCTGGCCATGCACCAGGGAGTGGTCGCCTCGAGCCTGGAGATCAACAAAACCATTGCGGGCATGGCGCTCTTGAGGTGAACAAAGGAAGACAGGCACAAAGGGACAGAGGCACAGAGGCACAAAGTGAAAAAGGCAAAAAGAAAGAATATGGACAAAGACATAAAGACACAAAACAGGAAATCTTTTGTCTTTTGTTTCCCCTTTGTGCCTATGTATCTTTGCATCTTTCCCCTCTTCTTCTGCTTTGTGCCTCTGTCCCTCTGTCCCTGAAGTTTTCGGCCGAAGCCGATGGACGTTGCCTTCATAAAGAGAGACTATGAATATCATCGTTTGTATTAAGCAAGTTCCGAACGTGAAAGAGGTGAAGTGGGATCCTGTCACAGGGTCCCTGATCCGCAAAGGCATTCCCAGCATCATCAACCCCAATGACCGCAACGCGATCGAAGCGGCGCTTCAGTTGAGGGAAAAGCACGGCGGGGAGGTGACCATTCTCTCCATGGGGCCCTCCCAGGTGGAAGAGGCTTTGCGTGAAGCATTGGCCATGGGTGCGGACAAGGCCGTTCAATTGACGGGCAAGGAGTTTGCTGGCTCAGACACCTGGGCGACGAGCTACACTCTCGGCTTGGCCATTCAAAAGATCGGGAGGTGGGACCTGATCCTCTGCGGCAAAGAGGCCATGGACGGGATGACCGCGCAGGTGGGCCCCCAGATTGCCGAATTTCTGAAAATCCCCCAGCTGACCTATGCCATCTCCCTGGAGGTCGCGGACGGAAAAGTCAGGATCAAGCAGAAACTGGGAAAAGTTCAGAGGGTATTGGAAGCCTCTCTCCCGGCTCTTGTCACGGTGGAAAGAGAAATCAACGAGTCCAGGATAGCGCCCATGGACAGCATTATGGAAGCTTATGAGAAGGAGATCCCGGTCTGGGCGCCGGAGGACCTTAGCGGAGAGGCTGAGCGATTCGGATTGGAGGGATCTCCCACTCGGTTGAGAAAGGTATTTTCGCCCAAGGTGCTCAAGGGAAACGTGCAGATGCTCCCAGCAGGACCCAAGGAGGCTGCAGTCGAACTGATCCGTGTGCTGAAGGAGAAATACATTTTGTAACATTTTAGCTTTTTGAAATTGTTACAGAAAAAGGCCATGGGGATCTCTCTAAAAACAGAAAACGAAGAGTATGCGGGAAAGACTCTGAAGATAAGGGGCAGCGAAGGCGGGCGGCGAGGGTAAGGGATATGGCGATTGACATCAACGAGTATCGAGGGTGCTGGGTGTTTGTGGAGCAGAGCCACGGGAAACCTGCGCGGGTGTCGCTGGAGCTGTTGGGCAAAGGGAAGGAACTGGCTGAGAAGCTGGGGGTGGATCTGACGGCGATCGTGGTGGGTGATGCGCTGGGTTCGCTGCCGCAAGAGCTCATTGCCTATGGGGCGGAAAAGGTCCTGGTGGCCGAGGATCGGGTTCTGAAAGAGTATCGGACGGAACTCTATGCGGACGTCATCGGGGCGGCAGTGATCGACAGGAAGCCGGAGGTGCTCATTGTCGGTGCCACACCCATTGGCAGGGATCTGGCTCCGAGATTGTCTTTCCGCCTGAACGCCGGGTGCACAGCCGACTGCACGGGTCTGGACATCGATCAGGAAAGCCGGCTCTTTGTTTCCACGCGACCTGCATTTGGAGGCAACGTGGTGGCCACGATTATCTGTCCGAACCACAGACCTCAGATGGCCACGGTGAGACCAGGGGTCATGCCCTTGCCGGAGAAGGACACGGCCAGGAGCGGGGAGGTGGTGCGGCTCAAGGTCCAGATCAAGGAGCAGGACATTCAGGTCAAGATCCTTGAGAGTGTCGAGGCGGCAAGCGAAGGGGTGGCCATCGAAGAAGCGGAGCGCGTGATCTGCGTGGGCATGGGCGGCGCGGACGCGGATACGTTTGCCATGATCAAGGAGCTTGCGGACCTTCTGGATGCGGAGGTCGCGGCGACCCGTATGGCGGTGGAGGCAGGATGGCTTACCCACGACTCGCAGGTGGGGCAGACAGGTAAGACCATTCGGCCTGATCTTTACGTGGCCTGCGGGATATCCGGAGCCGTGCAGCACACCGCCGGCATGGCCGGGTCGAAGCTGGTCGTCGCCATCAATAAGGATTCGAAGGCGGAGATTTTCAACTACGCAGACTACGGCATTGTCGGAGATTTGCACAAAGTTTTGCCCGCCATCATCGAAGAGCTCAAGACCCTCCGTGGGTAGAAGATCAGCCGAGTGGTTGCCGTCTAATTCAAATCTACCACAGAGGCACAGAGGACACGGAGTGGCATTGTCATTTTTCGTCTATCGGGAGGTACCGATAGACGAAAATAGCCTCTCAAAGAAAATTCCAGTCGATTGATTCTTTTGGGTGCTGTCAAGAGGCTGCGAGATGTTAAGCGTATCTTCCGAAGGCACCCGATATGCTGAAGTGTTTAGACAGGAGGTTTCTGTTTGTCGGTATCTCCCGACAAACAGAAAAATTCCTCTGTGTCCTCCGTGCCTCCGTGGTGAAATCCTGTTTTGAACAGAAACGGGCATAGCTGAGGTCAAAATGAAATCACCCGCGGAATCCATTGCTGCCTACCTTCGAGCGAAGGACCAAAATCGTCCTCATTTGATGAGGTGGGCCTTTACCGACACGGCCACGCTAAACATGATCGTGAAGACAGAAGCGATCTCCTTTCCGCCCCTCTCCAATGGAATCGAGTCCATCACGGAGGTCCTGGTCCGCCGTTTCGCGCAATCTTATGAGAATGTCTTAACGTTTTGCATTGGGGACCCGCCCAAGGACGATGCAGGGAGTTTCTCGTGCAAGTGGATGGTCGGAATGTCAGAGAGAGAAACGGGTGCCGTCCGCGTAGGATGCGGCCGCTATGATTGGCAGTTCCAGAGCGGGGAGCCGTTCTTGACCCGGGAGCTCACGATCACCATAGAATTCATGCAGATCCTTCCTCCGAGCACCTTGGAGGCCATTATGGATTGGCTTTCCGGCTTGCCCTACCCATGGTGCCCTGTTACGAAGGCGGTTGCGAGTGCGCCGAAAGTCGAGGGTCTTGCAGTGATCCTCGATTACGTCAGCAAAAGTCCCGCCTAATCCTATATCCTGTGGCCGAACTCCGGGTTCTTACCCCCCACGTGGAAGATCTCTGTTGACCGACTTATTTTCGGGCTGGGCGTGTTCATCGTCTGTTCTGTTCCAGTGTCTGGCGGCCGGCCAGCAAACCCTCTATTTCCTGTTTGTTCTGTGCGACCACCTTGGCGGTGGCAGTCATAAGAAGTTGCCGGTCGCACTCGGAGGTCAGTTTGAAACGGGTCGGGATCTCGGCAATGCGCTCTACCACGGCTGTCGGCGAATCCAGTGGGGGCTATGTCTAGGAGCTTTTATTTGAGTGATTTAGCGACAAATCGAAAATTTGAGTTAATGAAACAAACAAAAAAGGCATGCCCGTTTTTCCAAAGGGGCATGCCTTTTGTATGCTGCACCGAGACGCTGACTACTTTGTCTTCGGTGCGGGTTTCTTCACAGCGACCACGGTAATCGCAGTGGCAATCATCTTGCCGGCTTCCTTTTTGAAGTTCACGGTGGCTGTCACACCTCTTGCCACTTCGCCTTTGATTTTCGTATCCGGCAGGACATCGAAGCTCCAGTCATTGCCCTTCGCGTCTTTCACGGTGATCGTCCCCGGCATCTTCTCGGCCTGGCGTGCCGCGACGTAAGCGGTCACTGCTCCTGTAACCTTCGTGACCTCGGATTTTGCTGCGTCCTTCTTCTCAGCCGCCACAGCCCCGCTCGCGAAAGCAAAAACCGTTAGAAGAGCGATCAGAACAAACAAGCATCTTTTCATTTGTTTTTCACCTCCTTTCACATGTGATTTGGCTATATTTCAGAAATGCAATTCTCTACCCCTTCCTCTGATATGTCAACAGCAAGCTTTTTGAGGTAGATCGGGCTATATCCAGTTGCGGCGATCAAGGATTTGCATTAGGATTGGCAGAAGTGCGAAAGGAGGAGAGAGGGATGAAAGTTATTGCTTTTAACGGGAGCGGGCGAAAAGATGGGAACACCGCCATATTGCTCAGTAGGGTTCTCGAAGAGCTTTCAAAAGAGGGGATCGAAACGGAGCTCATTCAACTGGCGGGCAAGGCTCTCCAGGGGTGCATCGCCTGCTACAAGTGCTCCGAGAACAAAGACCGGAAATGTGCTGTCACAAAGGACCATCTCAACGAGTATTTGGCCAAGATGATCGAGGCGGACGGCATTCTGCTAGGTTCCCCGGTTTATTTCGCAGACGCAACCGCCGGGATCAAGGCGCTCATCGAGCGTTGCGGCATGGTGTCTGTGGCCAATGGAGGACTGCTCAAACGCAAGGTAGGGGCGGCTGTGGCAGCGGTGAGGCGCGCCGGGGCCATTCGCGCGTTCGACACGATGAATCATCTTTTCCAGCACGGGCAGATGATCGTTGTCGGCTCAAGCTACTGGAACGTCGGCATTGGACGCAACCCGGGTCAGGTCAAGGATGATGCGGAGGGATTGCAGACCATGGAAACGCTAGGAAAGAACATGGCCTGGCTTCTCAAAAAGATCAATGGATAGGACAGGAAAGACCGGAAGCGGCTGAAAGAGCCGCTTCCTGAAGATGTCCTTTCAGAATGTCTTCCACCGGTGTTACTCAGCTGAGGACCTTTTCCAATTCCTCCAAAACGGCTTTCTCTTTAGGGGAGACGGATGCAACCCCCAAGAGGCCCCCTGCAGCCTCGGCGACCTCCCTGGCCCTTCCCACGATGCTCACTCGCATAAGGACACGCTCCTCTTCCGTGAGCTGCTCGTAGATGCCTCTCGCATACTTTTTCCATGCATCCATCAAAGCTGGCCCGGGTTTTTGCTTGAGCCAAACCTCGAGCATTGTGTAATTCGCGCTGCCCGGTTTAACACCCCGCTCGGAAGCGGCATTGAGGATGGCTTTTCGCTCCTTATCGTCCAGACTTCCATCGGCCCAGGAGACGGCAGCCAGGGGAACGAGCGCAACAGCCAGAATAGACTCGGGCCCTACCCCCAATTCCAGCAGATGCTCGATAATCGTCGGGTCCTTCACTTTCACAACAGCCTGGAGAGCTTTTCTCTTTTCCTCGACTTTAGCCTTCTCTCGAAGTTCACGCAACAACCTCTCATTTTGCTTGGCGAAAAATTTCTCTTCCAGATCCTTGGCTTCTTTCTTGAACAGGTGCTCATCCTTCATGACCGATTCCTCCCATTTTGGAATATATTCCTTACTCCGCAGTCGGAAAGCGAAGTTGCTCCTAAGTTAATACCTGGCTGCCGCACTCTCAACGCATTGATAAGTGATTGGAAGTCTTTGTTGGGGAAATAGAGTCTAGGGAAACCGGGCAGGTGTGTCAAGGCTAAAGAGGGCCGGATATGCAGCTGAGGAAGATAGGAGGTAAACTTTTTCCCTGGTTGAGCGTCCAAGTGTTCAAAAGGGAAAGCAAAGGGGTTTTGCTTGGGCAGAAATCATTCTTATTCTATGGCTACGGTGAAAATCTAAACGGCCGGAGAATGGCCCAAGAAAAACGCTATGATTCCTGAGAGGGGAAAAATGAAAAGATATTATCTTGTTATATTAATGCTGGCTCTGCCTCTCATACTTGTCTCATGCGCGTACTATCCTTACGGGCGATACAACACCCAGGCTGGGGCTGTGATAGGGGCCGGGACGGGCGCTCTCATCGGCCAAGCTATTGGAGGCAACACAGAGAGCACTCTGATAGGGCTGGCTGCAGGAACCATCCTCGGGGCTTTGGTCGGCAATGCGGTGGATCAGGATTACCAGGCGGCCAGAGATGCCGCTCAGTACAACAAGCCTGTGATCTATTATGACAGAAACGGGCGTGCCGTTGAGGCCGTTCCTGCGGCGAGCACGGATCCTAATTGTCGGAATATAACAAAACGAATCTGGGAGAATGGGGAACTGGTGAAAGAAACGGTTGAAGAAGTCTGTGAGCCTCCCGCGGTCCGTTACTACGCTGCGCCGCCGCCACCTCCTTATTATGGGTGGTGGGGATGGGCCCCCAGTTTTTCATTCTATTATGGGCGTCCTTACTCCCATGGCTATTATGGCCATGGCTATTACGGGCCTCGCCCGTATCCCTATTATCGAGGCTGGCACCGCTGGTAAAGACTGAGAGGAGTGCGCTATTCGTTCTTCCCCGGGGCCTGTGATCGTTCATCGGGGACGTACCCTTCGAGCAGGAAAGCGCGTACGTCAGCTGCCTCGTCCCTAAGCGGGATGAGCGCCAGATATTCCCGCGAAGTGAAGCACCGTCCGTGATCCGCCGCAGAAGGAAACTCCATAATGATAATCTTGTCCACACGCCTGCGCTCCAGTTCCATGCCCTTGAAGAGCGGAGTCACGCGGCCGCCACGCACCAGATAACGGCCCCCAAACCTCTCAATGAGTTCCGTAAGCGCAGCGATATACTCGTTGTACTTCTGCTTATCCTTCTTTTTGACCACGGCTACCATGTACACAGGCATTTGAATTCTCCTTTTTCATGCCGACCGATGAGCCGTCATTTTCTCTGCCCCTTCGGCCGAAGTGTGCGGATCAGTTCTTCAAACGCACCATAGAGGAAAGCAGACTTCTTATCAGACTTTTAACTACGAATCCCTTCTCTTGCAACAGGGAAGTTCGAGGTCCCCGTTTTATTGATAACCCGTCTGTTTTCAGCTATGATCCCACCACTTCGATAAATCGCCAGGGAGGCCCCCATGAATCCTCAGAGCCCGTCGCCCGCTGTTTTTCCTTTTCGCCTGGAAAGCCCTACCGGCCTGAGCATAGAGCTGAACGCCAATGGCTCGATCCGGCGCATGGATCACCGCGACATCCTTTTGAACCTCTTCCTCGGCACTGAAATCGAAGGCGGCCTTGCCAACCTGTATCTGCGCCGTCTGGGCGCCGTCGTTGAGGCCACACCGCTTTTGGGACCCCGAAGTCCTGCAGCCATCCACGTGGATCAGCGAGGCATGACAGCGGAAGGAGAGTGGAAGGGGATCCGCTTCAGCGTTTCGCTCTGTCTGGCAAAGTCTGCTCCGGCCTGGTTCTGGCACGTGGTGCTCGAGAACACGGCCGCAAAAGAAGAGACGGTGGATCTCATCTATACACAGGACCTGGGGCTTGCGCAATACTGGGCCGTAAGGATCAACGAGTTCTACACCAGTCACTATATAGACCACTCGGTTCTATCCCACAAGGAACGGGGCCTTGTCCTGGCTTCCCGTCAGAATCTGCCTATGGGAGGCCGGAATCCCTGGACCGTCATCGGAGCCCTGGGCAAGGGCATCGCTTATGCCACGGACGCGCTCCAGTTTCATGGCTTGGCCGCCCGGGCAGGGCAAGCGGCTGTTGGGCTCACCAAGGGATTGCCCGGTGCCCGCCTGCAGCACGAGCACTCCATGGCGGCCATTCAGGAAAGCCCGATGAAGCTCAAACCGGGCGCAGAAATCAAAACAGGTTTTTTCGGCTGGGTTGAAGACAACCACCCGGCAGCAACATCTGAGGCCGATCGGGTTTTCGTCGACAAGGCCATGGCCTTGCCTGAGGCAGCACCGCCAAGCGAGAGGAACATTGCAGGCGGATCAAAACCGGGGGCGACGCTGTTCAGCGCCTCACCTCTGCTGGAGGCTCAGGAACTGACCGACGCGGAGATTGCCGACCAGTTCGGCCGGGAACGACGCGTGGAGGAAAAGGAGGACGGCAAGGTGCTGTCCTTTTTCACCGGAGCGAACCGGCATGTGGTGTTGAAGGCCAAGGAGCTGAAGGGGCTGCGTCCCAACGGCCAGATCCTTCGCACCGGCTATGCTTTGATTCCGGATGAGGCGGCGCTCACCTCCAACACATGGATGGGCGGCGTGTTCCACTCCATGGTGACCCAGGGCCACGTGAGCATCAACCGCTTCCTGTCCACCCCCCACACGTATCTGAGCCTCTTGCGCGGCAATGGCCAGAGGCTCTTCGTGGAGCTGCAGAGTGGCTGGCATCTTCTGGATGTGCCATCGGCCTTCGAAATGAGTCCGGACAGTTCACGCTGGGTCTACAAGCACACCGGCGGCCTGATCGTCGTCCGCAGCGCGGCCGCCACTGACCGTCACGAATTGTCCCTGTCCGTGGAAGTGATGTCCGGGAAACCCGTGCGGTTTTTTTTGTCCAACCATGTGGCCATCAACGGGGATGACGGCAGCAATACCCTGCCGATTCAATACCTCGAGGACGGCGATGGGGTCTTCGTGCATCCGGTGCCTGATTCCGATGTGGGCCGGCGCTTTCCCAAAGGAGGGTTCCGCATAGAACCTCTCTCCGGCACGATCATCGAGCGCATGGGAGGGGACGATCTGCTGTTCCTGGACGGTCGCTCCCGAACTCAGCCGTATCTCTGCATGATCAGTGCACCGGCCCGTTCCATTGGCTTCCGCATGATAGGGCAATTGATTTCAGGAGAGCCTGTTGAGGCAGCAGGGTCTGAGAGGGCGCGCTTCTGGACCGACATCACATCGGGCCTCCGCATCCACCCGCCTGAGAGCAGTCCCCTGGCCGGCCGGGCGGCAAACCTTGCTGAAATTCTGCCCTGGTTCATTCAGAACGTTCTGATCCACTACCTTGCCCCGCGCGGCCTTGAGCAGTACACAGGGGGCGGGTGGGGCACTCGCGATATTTCTCAGGGGCCGGTGGAAATGCTTCTGGCCTTGAGCCGCCATGAGCCCATCCGAGACCTTCTCCTTCGTGTCTTCAAGACCCAGAACCCTGACGGCGACTGGCCCCAGTGGTTCATGTTCTTCGATCGGGAGCGAAACATCCGGGCAGGCGACTCCCACGGCGACATCGTTTTCTGGCCTGTGTTGGCCTTGGCGCAATATCTCATTGCCTCCGGGGACACGAACCTGCTCGACGAGATCGTGCCCTTCTTCCACCCGGAGGGCGACGACAAGGCCGAGAAGGCAACTGTCCGCCACCATGCGGAGCGCGCCATTTCTCTCATGAACAGCCGGGTCATTCCAGGCACCCCGCTGGCCGCCTACGGCCATGGGGACTGGAACGATTCCATGCAGCCTTTTGACCCCACCATGCGTGAGCGCCTGTGCAGTGCCTGGACGGTCACGCTCCACTACCAGACCCTCACCACCCTGAGTGCGGCCTTGCGACGGTTTGGCGTCAGTGATCGCGCGATCGGATTCGAGGCCATGGCAGCGCAAGTCCTGAAAGAATTTCAGAGCGTTCTGATCGTGGACGGGGTCATTGCCGGGTTCGCCTATTTTCACGACAACGGCAACATCGATTACCTTCTCCATCCGCGTGACAGGATAACGGGCGTGTCTTACAGCTTGCTGCCTATGATCCACGCCATCATCAACGGTCTCCTGACTCCGGAGCAGGCCAAGAAGCACCTTGCCCTTATTAAGGAACACCTCCATGGTCCTGACGGCGCCAGGCTTTTTGACAAGCCCATGCAATACCGGGGAGGCCCCATGAAGCACTTCCAGCGTGCTGAAAGCGCGGCCTTCTTCGGCCGGGAAATCGCGCTCATGTACACCCACGCCCATCTGCGCTACGCAGAAGCCCTGGCGCGCTACGGAGATGCCGAGGCTTTTTTACATGCCCTCTGCCAGGCCAACCCGATCGGCATCCGCAGCCTGGTGCCGAGCGCAACTCTTCGCCAGTCCAATTGCTACTATTCCAGCTCGGATGCTGCTTTTCAGGACCGCTACCAGGCCTTCGAAGAGTACGGTCGGGTGAAATCGGGGGAAATCCCCCTGGATGGAGGGTGGAGAGTGTATTCGAGCGGACCGGGCATCTGGACCCGCCTGATGTTTCAGTGTTTTCTCGGATGGCGGCTGGAGCACTCCGCGCTTGTCCTTGACCCGGTGATCCCGAAATCTCTGGACGGACTGAGGGTGGAAATGGAATGGGAGGGACAAGCGATGGAGATCTCCTACCGCATTCAGGGATGCGGTTGCGGCCCTAAGGGAATAAAGCTCAACGGGGCAGACCTTCCTTACACCAGAGGTGCAAATCCTTATCGCACGGGTGCGGCGGAAATCCCCATGTCAGCACTTAGGGATCGGCTCAAAGGAGGCACCAACCGTCTCAACGTTTACATCGGTTGAAACTCAGAGGGCTGCGCCGTGCCACAGGTGCCACGGCCCGGCACATGGAATACCCTTATCCGGACAGCAACGAGCGCCGGATTCGCCTTTGAACCGGCCCTCACAATTAAAGACCAGATCGAAACAGAAGAATCCGTTGTTGACATGCAAATCAGGTTCTGTTAGAAAAAGCCCCTAAAAAGCCAAAGAATTTCTTTTCTTCTTGCTCATCACTTATCCCTAATATCACTCGCGTAGTGTATGTGGCGAAAACATATATGGAACTGTCCGCTATCCGGGATTGGTGATTTCAGATCGTCGTCTATTTGATGTAATGGGCGTTGTCTTAAGGGCTGCGTGCCGCTGAATCGGCACCGGGAAGGCCCACAAGGGTCCGGGACCGGTGCACAAAGGCGGCGCGCCTGATCAGTCAATTTTTCTCGGAGCAGAAAAGGAGGCGCGTGATGTCGAGAATTAGACCCGGTACCACCCTTTCGTTGTTTGCAGTTATCGTTGCAGTCAGTTTCTCTTTTTCGGTGATCGCCACGGCCGATGCGCAGGAGCGCAAGTCGATCCGCTGGGCCACGTCCAGCACCGGTTCATACGGCTATAAGGTTGGGGCCCAAATGGGCAAGGTTTTCGAGGACGCGTTCGGCGGCGAGTACACGGTTACGGTCAATCCCTATCCCTCGACGACTGCTGCCATGAAGGCAGTCATGGACGGTGACGGAGAGGTTGCGTACACGGCCGATGTGGGGATGACTCCGCTCTACGAAGGCGAGGGCGCTTTCAAGGATTACAAACCCGGCAAGGCAAAGTTGGTCCACACCTGGTATGCATACCCCATGGAGTCGTTCATGGTCACCTATGGCCCGAAGGCAGCCCAGTTCAAGTCGTGGGGCGACTTCAGCGGCAAACCCGTATACTTCACTCCTGCCGGCTACATGAACTGGCTCAATTTCCAGCGTGTCTTCAAGGCCCTCGGCTATCAGTTCAAACATGTTCAGATCGGGGAGCCGGCCCAGGCTGACGCGCTCCAGGCCGGCACCATTGTCGGCGCAGTCGGCTACACGACCGCCGGCAAGTCGCTCCCGTCCTACTGGCGCGAGACAGAGCTGCGCGTGGAACTCAAGGTGATCAATCCGAGCGCTGAAGAAATTGCCAAGCTCAAGGCGGCAAACCTGGCTCCTGTAGAAATCAATGCGGCCGATGCCTTTAGCAAGGACGTGGGCGTGAAGGCGATCCTGGGCGTGCCGCTCCTTTTCGCATACAACCTGCGGCCCGATATGCCCGAAGAGATGGTCTACAAGATGCTGAGCGCATTCTACAA
>Ga0209450_10000317_pt1 | contig 25725 bp, 32 predicted proteins | sample FrelakmetLWP11LW_FD_187149 | JGI IMG/M metagenome (GOLD analysis project Ga0209450, IMG submission 187149) | Freshwater lake sediment microbial communities from the University of Notre Dame, USA, for methane emissions studies - LWP11 LW (SPAdes)... | ecosystem: Environmental > Aquatic >...
GGAGATGAGTAATTTCTAAGTAGTGGAATTTTTTGCTTTTTATTTGGAAATAAACATGTGAATTAAATATACAGATGAGGAAAAAATTTTAATTGTAGAAAAAATGTATTCTTTTTTTAATAGGAGATATTTATTATTTATTTGAATAAATTAAACAGACATAGATGATAGCCAAAATTTGATTTTTGCAAACTAATTATTATCCTATAATTTATAGTAGATGAGTAATTACTAAGTACGTTAAATTTTTGTCTTTGTTATATGGAGATAGACATGTGAGATTTGAATCAAATTAGAAGATGCAGTTGAATAAAAAATGAAAAAGGACTAATATTTAAAAATTATAATATCTTTATTCGCTAGAAACTAAGCTTTTTTATTTGCGGATTTTGGCTAAGGTTTGATTGCAAAAGGTACATTTCATCCCACGGTTACTTGTTGTATAAAAATACGCGATCTCGGGAGCAGGCGCTCCCTCGATCTCGTATTTTTTGAAATTTTTGCGTTCAAATCACGAAAAAACTTGAAAAAAAGTCATTTTTTCCCTTTTTTTCGTCATTTTTCGTCATTTTTCGCTGATTTTCGTCAATTTTCGTCAAAAATTTTCAACTTTTTGACTGGTAGTACGCGTTATCGTGAGTATTCGGGTCACCCTCGGTTTTGAGTATTGGGTGTCAAATGAGCAACACTTTTTGTCAAAATTTGACTTTTTTTCGTCTAAATCTTAAATTTTTTACCATTTTTGTCTAAAATTTACTTTTTTTTCGTAAAAATGTTAAATTTTAGAAATTTTATGTTTATTCTTCAACGTTTTATTGCAACTGACCGTGAAATTAAATATTATGATTACAAATTTTTAATTAAAACAGCTTGTAAACAAATTTTATTGAATTTCCTGACTCGCAATTGTTGTAATTTGAAAACTTGATATCTGTGCGCTTCGAGAGTGACGGTATCTTTCTGTTTATATCTGTTAACAATTGGTCTGAATTTCAACAGGCTTTAGACGTTTCCCTCACCGTTTGTATTTCATTGGACTTTTGCTGGTTTTATGCCGGTTTAAAATTTATTTTCCTAAAAATGTTCTGCAAACGAATGTTTTCCTGTAAAACACATGTTCAAAACCGTTAAAAGTAATAAAACCTTTTTCATGCTGGCAAGTTCTTTCCGCTTTGGTTCCCCTTCTTGGTATAAAAGGTTCTCCCATTCTAAATCTAATTGCAGTAGCCAACTTTAACTTAAGAGGTCTAGAGAAATAGACTCGAATTTAAAGTTTTTTTTAATTTTTTTTATACGAACACAAATTATTTTGAAATTTTTGAAGTTTTTTGTGAAAAAACTTCATTATAATTTATATTTAACTTAGTTTATCTTAGTTGAACATGCTTAGTTATACTTGCGAACAATGCGGTGAAATTATCAACAACTTATCACATCTAAGTCTTCAAAGTCATTTGCAAAAACACGAACAGGTAAAAATTAGCTTAATACTTTTTATTAATCAATGTTTAATTTTCATCATTTTTACAAATTTTAGTTGTTTTAAAACAGTATAATTATTATATATTTTTATATTTTGTTTAGACCGACGTGAATTACAAGGTGGACATATCCAAGGATTCTACCGCAACCGAAAAGGCAATTCACGAAACTTATCAATTCAAATTAAGTTTGTCAAATCGGTTTAAACTTCAACGACAACTTGAAAATCCAACGAAATACTACAACATCGATCAAAAACAGTTGGAAGAAATGTTTTGCAAACCAATTGCACCTCAACATTGTTCAAAAGTATGTAGAAATGTGATCAACCTTACTTCAAATTTAAAAACTTAAATTCATTATGTTGAAAATCATCGCTGGTAAAGAAATTGAATGGTTTTGCTACAATTTTTAGTGCACAATTACTTTCGGAAATTTTCATTGAATTTTTTCATTATTTCCAATGGTTTTGCAAAACTTAAGATCACCGCTGGTAAAGAAATTGAAAGGTTAAACTAGGTACTTTTCTTTCGTTTTGTTTCATCTTCTCTTTCTGAGTTCTGTGTTTATTAGCAACAAAAGTATATTTTTGTTTAAAGAAAATTTAACAGAATTGCTTTTATGATCTTATGGTTTTTGTGTAATTGACAAGACATGTTTGATTTCGCTCAGAATCGATCAGTTTTTATACTTTCAAAGAAGTTTTTAATTGTAAAACAAAATTATCTGGCTGGTATTAAAAAGCTTTTTTACCCACATCTTAACAATTTTAAAAGTTTTTTTCAATGTAGAGAAGGTCTTAATTGAACATGTAAACTATTAAAATGAAGTTTATACAGCAAATATTGCTTGTCAAAGCAGACCATAATTACAAACTCGAGAATTTGAATGAAGTGTTCAGGTCAAAATAAACAGAGTTTATTTGGTTGAGTCTGGGTTTGGGTTTTATATGTTAACATGTTGCAATATCACTTCTACGTCGTATTGATTTCCTTAATTCTGCTTTACTCTCAACTAGAAATTAAACTATTTCCAATCGAGCTTTTTGCTATTGCCATTTTTCGTCGTTTATTTTCATACAATTCATTTGTAGTTGTAAAAATGTAAACTATTGAATGACTTTTACGTTGTATTAATTTTCTGTTTGTAATTATTGTTTTAACTTGAGAACAAATTACTTAAATGTACTGTTTTAAAAGTGTTAAATTGTATTCAAATAAGAAAAAATGCGTCAATAAAAGAAATTCGATCTGTTTTTGATTTTTTATTTTCAAATTGGTGACGTTAGTACTAGTAACACAATAAAGTATTAAATTTCAGAATTGTACTGTTTTATTTATATCAACAACATAAACGTAATATTGACTAATTCTTTTTGGACGTCATAAATGTAACAATTACTAATTTTTTCTGGTTTACTTATTGACGTCTGAATTGTTGACACGGGTTGGTTTCATAAAATTTGTAATTTGTTCAGTAAAACTACTAATAAAGTTATCATCAAACTGCTTTAGTAAAAATTGTGTCACAACAATAATGCTTAAAAGCCACAACATAATACATTTATATTTTTTCCTCATACATCTTACGACAACATGTTCAGTTTTTAAATTTTGAGATTGTTTATTTTGGTTACAAGTTTCACAATTAGTAAAACTTGTTATTACATCTTCGGTAAATATGTCTGTCATTATATAAACTTTCAGCTTTTTCACAATTACTCAGTTTGAAATCAATTTGCATTCTTTTAAAAACAGTTTCATAAGTATGTTTCGATCCATTAAATTTGAAAAACTTGACGAATCTGATTCAGATTCTGAAGGAACAAAAAATTGGAAGAAAGAAGTTGAAAGTAAATTTCAAATTTTAAACGAAAAAGAAAAGATTGAAAAAGAACAAAACGAACAGAAAGAACTGGCCAAGCAAATGGACATTGCCAGAGAAAAACAAAGACAAACCAACAAAAAATAAGTTTTTAACAGTAAGTGTAGCTTTGTTCTGGTTTTTCTTTTTGTTCTAAAAATGTCAAAGTATTATAAAATGTCTGGTAGTGAACCAAATTCTTCTGATGAAGAGGGAAAACGAAAATTAGATAAATGGGCTGAAAATTTTTGCAAAGTTAACAATGCTGTTAGCCAAAATGTTCAAAAAAGAAAACAAGCTGAAATTGAAAGATTAGCTAAAAAAGAAAGAAAAGAAAAAGAAAAACTTGCAAAAGAACAAAGGCAGAAGGAAAGGGATTTGAAAAAAAAGTAATGGAAAAGAAAAACCAAAACGAAGATGTAAAAAAGACTTGGGCAGAAGAATATAAGAAAAAACTTGAACAAGACAAAAACAAAACTTGGGCTGATTGGGAAAAAGAGTTTAATAACCAGCAGTTTGACGCTTTTGTGAAAGAGCGCTTTGAAACAAGTAAAAAAGAAAAGAAATAAAAAGGTCAGCATTCTACATAATATTTCACAACTGTTAGTTTTCGTTTTGATTTTATTGCGTTAAGATTAAAATTCAACATGGAAGAAGGGGATGGTGCTGATGGTGTTTGGGGGAATGTTAGAAATTTGTTGAACAATTCGTTTTATTTTGAAACTTTAGCAAGGGATTATCGTTGGTGGATACAATTTCGATGTATCAATCAAGATAATCCTTTAACAGTGCTTGTTTGTGACGCAGAAATAGACAGAATTACTGCTGCCGCAAGACAATTAATCGTTGAAGTCGTAAGAATTCAACGATTGAGGGACGAAAGACAAAGACAGAGGCGAAGGCAAAGAGCTGCAGAGGCAAACGAGGAAAGAGGGGAGAGCGAAAGAGAAGGAGACTCAAATTAACAACAAATTTAAGTACTTATAATATTTCACAAATTAGTTTGGGTTTAAATTTTATTCAAAATGGATATGTCTGAGTTAAACATTATTCGTGTTTTTACACAAAACATTTTATTTATTCAACCATACGTGAATGAATATGTGTGGTGGGTTAATTTTAAAACAATGTATTCAAATAACCCACTTGCAGTCCGTTTGGCAGAAACGGAAATGCAAAAAATTGTGGACACTGTGTCTAACTTTTTGTTTCAACAAATTTACCTCCAAAGAACCGAAGATTAAAAGTAAAATTTTTGTTCTTTTTAATTATATATAACAAAAATAAAACTAGATTAGAGCTAACAATTTGTCAAACTTTACATTTGTGAAATATTTATTTTAATTTCTTAAAGTAAAATGTGGAGACAAAAATCAATTGACGAAAGGGCATTAGAGTATTTGCGTAAACAGAAAGAGAGAGAGGCACAAGAAGAAAAAGAACAAAATGAATTATTAAAGAAACGACAAGAAGAGGACAAAAAAATACAAGAAGAAAAAGAAAAGAAAGACAAGTTGCGATCAGCGAACATTAAAGAACAAATGGAAGTGAGAGGATGGGCCTCAATAACTTCGAAGGAATTTAACGAGTGACATTTGATTGTTTCACTTCATTTGTTTTAGAACTTTTGATTAAGCAACAAACAATTAAAATGAAAAACATAACTGTTTTTTGCCTTTGCTTTTTTTTTCTGAACCAGTCTTCGTCTCAAGACATTTTTTCTGAGTATGAAAACGAAGACTCCTCAAACACTTCCGACAATCAAAAGCTAAATGAAAAAGACAACATCGTTTTTGAAGACCTGACCAACAATAACACAGGTAAAATAATTTTATTTTTGTTTTAAACTTTTATATTTAACTAAACAATATGAAATTTTTTATATTTGACTAAATTATTTAAGATATCTACATATATAAAATACTATGTCTAATTGAAACATAACCAAAATTTTAAAAAAGATTAAAAAATAATTTTGTAGACCTGATGTCTTTTTCACCTTTGGAGACAACAAAACCACCAAAACAAGACCTGATGTCTTTTTCACCTCTGGAGACAACAAAACCACCAGAACAAACAAACAAAACATCAGACCTGGTGTTTTTTCAACCTTCCAAACTTCAGCTTCAACAACCAAATCAAGCAGACCAAATATTCCACAAAGGCAAAATTTAAAACATAGCAAATTATATAAGAGATAACATGACAAAAATTATATAAGAGATTAAAACTAACATAACAAAAATTATATAAGAGATTAAAACATCTGACAGTTAAAAATTATATAAAAGATTAAAAACATAGCAAACATATATAAAAAATCCCAATAGCTCAATCGGTAGAGCGGGGGTCGAAAGTCCCGCAGTGTAGGTTCGAGTCCTGCTTGGGATAAAAATTTTTTTTACTTTAATTAAAATTTAAATTTACGATTTTTGACTTAGTTTTTATTTTTTTCAGCTTTTCATTTTTTCCATTCCGAAAACGAAAAGACGAGACATGAACTAAAGGGCTTTTTGGGATCGATCGTTCCATGCACATACGTGCAAGATGAATTCGTCAACGAAGGTGACTTCAGTCAGTTTCCTAAACTACCAACCTTGATTGAGAAAAGCGTCAACGAAAAAATAACCGAGTTCATCGTTTCGATCCACGGCATTGTAATCTTGGTTCTGTTTGGGATAATTTGCTGCTTGATTGCGATTGTTGCAGGTTTAACATGTTGCCTATTTAACAAAAACCAAGCAGCAACGATTCCAAACATTGAACTGGGTAATTTGGAACCAGAACAGGTTGTTGACCAAGAACCAATTGAAAATGAAATAATTTAAATGTCAAAATATTATTCTTTGATATAAAATAGAAAGAGGCTTTAATTGATTTGTTCATTACCAGAGGCTATGTCTTAGGTTTACAAATCATATGGTTAAAACCTTTTTTTATTTTTTTCAAAGTTAAATAATTTTATTAGATTGGTAAGTAAGGACTGTGCTTCGTTGCACAAGCCCAGTTACCTCCTTGATAAAATTATATTTTTCTATCAAAAGTAAAATAATTTTATTTTTTAATTTTACTTTTTGTATTTTTGTAACATAAATTATAATAAAGTAATTTTGCGCAAAATAATAAAAACAATAAAAATCACACATGTTTTATTTACAAAAAGGGCATGAATTATAATACTTTTTAATTTTGTAATGGTTATAAGGTAAACTGTGAATTCCACAAGCAAACAAAAAACGTTTACAATCAAAATGAGAAAGAGCTTTTTTTCTTTGTCTTATAGTTGAAAGTTGATGTTTGGAAGAACGAATAGTGGCAAAATCATGTCTTTGAATTTTTCCCTCCATTAAACATTTTTTGTACTGATCAAATTTTAATCGATTTGTAATAGCGGTTCTTCCTAAACCTTTGCAAGTTTTTTTAGTAGTTATTTCTTTAGTTTTTTTGTCTTCGAGATTAAAACAATAACATTTTGCTCTTAAACCAATAAATTCAGTACATGTTTTGTTTCCTCCAAATTCATTTTTAAAGTATCCTAGTTTTGCTTTATTTTCATTGCTGTAAAGTTTATGAGTAATTGGATAATTAGAAAAGTCCATGTAAGGCTCCATTTTTTCCCAGAATTTTTTCGGTTTGGTCACTTTGAAAAGAAACGAATCGGTGTCTGACATTCCAAGATCGAAGGAGCATTCCGAGTTTGCGAGCATTCGGTTATAAAAAAAATCGAACATCAAATGTTTTGACTGAAAAACAGAAAATTTTTAATTAAATTAAAAAGCATTTAAAACGGTTGAGGATATTTTAAATTAAAATTTAATTAAAGTAATACCAGTTCCAGGATGGTGACACCTATTGCAATAGGTTTGTTATGAAAAACAGTAGGAATTGAATGGTTGGTTTGAATCAAGTTTTCGTCCAAAATAACTTGACTTTTAAACGTATGACATGAAACGGCTTTTAAAGCTGAATCTTCATTGTTGTGTAGTTTAACAGAAATATAGTCTCGAACGTTTTGCATGGTTTTTCCGAAATTAGCGTTTGCCTTAAAAAAAATACAAATTATTTAATTTCAAACGAGTCAAGTTGGCCGAGCGGTCTAAGGCGCCAGATTTAAGCTCTGGTACACGAAAGTGTGCGTGGGTTCAAACCCCACACTTGACAAAGTTATTATTTTGACTTTATAAAAAATACTTTAACTTATATAATCAAATAATTACCAATTTTTTGTATTGATCCCCTTGAAATTTGTTTCTTGCTTTTTGTCTTGCCGCTGTGCATTTCTTGATGTAAGGAGCAATAATTTTTTTCTGTCGAAATTTTAAAACTCTATGAATTTTTTTAAGTTTCATTCCTAGTTTCAAATACAATTTGAGGTTTTTAAAATGAGTTACATAATTATTTCTGTCTTGAAAGGTAGCCATTAGCTTTACATCTTTGTATTTTTTTTGACCGTCTGATTCTAATAAAGCTTTTTTAGCATAAGGAGATAAAGCGTCAAAGTTTATTTCAAGTACTTCTGGAGCTAATGGCAAATTTTGATGCAAATTATGCAGTTTTTTGGGATATTCCAAGTCGCATTCAACAATATAACCATATTTGCCTTCAGTATTAGCTTTTTTAATGTTAAAATTTTGTATTTCGTTTTCATCAAGCCAACTAAATTCTCCTGAAGGAAGTTTTTGCATTTGCGCGTAGCCATACAAATTCTGAAAATAAAATAAAATAAAATAACATTATAAACAAAAAACCTCAATAGCTTAATTGGTTAAAGCGTTGATCTTATAAGTCAAAGGCTGAGAGTTCGAATCTCTCTTGAGGTAACTTTTTAAAAATGGTTTCTTACGTTTGCATCTATGTAGACAATTTCTGAATCTTCCTCAGTGGTTCCAAGCATGCCATTTGATGTTGAGGACGAACACGAGGGTGTTAAATGTCTGGTACCAATGATGCTCATTCCTCCTCTCTTTCCATTTTCCAAAAAATGAACTATATCAATATCTGTTGGAAGCTCAAGAACAGAATTAGTAGTTTTTAACATACTATCAAATGTGTAAGCTGGGAGAGAAATATAATGAGCTGGGTCCAGTCCTGAAAACTGAATCATTTCATCTCTAAAAGCTTCAAAAATCTCGCTTAGGATTAAAACATCAATTTTGCAATAAATCAAAGTATAATCAACCAAATGCCTGCATCCAAATTTTTTCCAAACTTTTTTAGCAAACTTGTGATCAGTTTTGGAAATAGACTTTTCACTTAACTGACTGTAAAAATGTTTTAGTTTTGGAAGTTTCAAAACAGAATACATTTGGGATAAGTTTTGACAATATTCATATGGAAAAAAAGATTTTCCAAGAATCATTTGAAATTTTTCATTGTCAAATTTTTTGTTTGATGAAACTAAAGAAGTTTGTTTCAAAATAGAATAGTCATGTTCAGTTTCTTTCAAATCTGAAGCCAATTGACCAAGAGATGCTTGAAGAAATGCCAAACTGTCAATAAATTCAAAACAGTTGAAAGAAAGAGTCCTGAAATTTTCCCCATTATAGGGCAATACTGATAAATTTTTAATTTGATCTCCATCAAATTTTGCGAGGGCTTTGACTATAAAGTGCAGGTCAAAACGAGAACCGTTGTGCATAAAAATTGGAATTTTTTTAGGTTTTCTCCTTCGCAAATTACACATGTTACAAGCAGCGCCTAAAAATTTAGAATTGTAATGTGAATGATCTCTGACTTTTATTGTTGTTTCAGAAAATGGCTTAAAACAAATGTAGCATTCTTTTTGCTTTTCAAATTGTACTTTATCTCGTTTTGTCATAATTATTGGTTTGTTAACCGACAGCAAATTTTCAATCCACATTTTTTCCTGCTCTAGCAAATGCTGAACAAGATCAATATGAGCATTATTGCCAGCATAAGAATGCTCGTGGATAATTTTTTTGTTTGGACCAATAACTACATAACTGTAGGCAATTGGAATTTGTTTGCTGATTACATCCGTAAAACTTGCATCGCAAGTACATTTAATTCTTTCGCAAGTATGACAAACTGTTTCAACGTTAGGGAGGACACATTCAAAGTCGAGATAACTGGTAAACTCCAACTTATGTTTTTTTTCGTAATTTGTAAACTTAATTTTTTCTTTTTTGTCACCTTTTTCCGGAACGGTTTCTACAGCCGGCTTGTGAAGAGAACAAAGTTTTACATGCTTATCTAAAACATCTTGTTTTGAAAAAGAATTTAAACAATGCAAACAAAATAATGCACGCTTGTAACTAAATCCTTTTTTCGATTTGTAAACTTTTCGCAAATACTTGTTAGGGTTTTTTACTAACATGAAGTGATTAGAATTTTCTGTCTCAACCATTAATAAATTGACCACATTTTTTCCACAACCTAGACCAAATTCTAGGGGAAAAATTCTATCACATGTGTCACGATACAAAACGTTTATTTTCAAGTTCAGGTTTTTGTTTTGTTTCAAAAATTTCTTAATTCCAGATACAGAAATTGGAAAAGAAATGTTTGCGATATTAAAAAGTTTAACAAATCTTTTATACTTTTTTTCGTCCGACTTTATTTTTTGCTGTCTATCGTTTAGTTTTTCAGAAAAAAGATAGTTAGCAATGCAATACAAAAAACATTTTTCGTCTTGATTTGAGGGATTGTAAAGAAATTTGTTTTGACGAAAAGATTTTATATTGACAAGAGGTCTTGACAAGTCGATTTTTGGTTTTGGATTTGTACCCCCCGTTATGGGTCTTACACGAGCAATTTCAATGTCAAATGATAAACCTCTGTTAAACTGCCAGTTTGATCCACTACGAATAAAACTTTCCAAAGCTTCAGATTGAAAATTAAAACTTTTAAGAATGTTTTTAGTCAAACTAGTTTTTGATGCAGTAGATACCATAAAACTTGGACTTCGAAATGGAATACTTGCTTGTGTTAGTACATTACCGGAATGATCAACCATTGACATTTGAGCAATAAAGATTAAACTGGCTTTGCAAACCGTTTTCTCTGCAGCTTCAGACAAAAGCCGTTCTCGTATTAAGTTTTTAACACTTAATTGAGCACTAGCAAAGTTAATATCTTGGTTTAAAAAGTTGTAACGATAAGTTACAAAAGCACGGTTAAAAGCAGATTCTTTTAAGAAAAAATTTTTGCTTGGTCTGTGATAACGGCGTAAATGTTTTTGTAAGTCTTCGCAACTTTGAAACATTTGCCCACAAAGCACACACTTTTCTACTAGTTCATTGTTTAAATGGAAATTTTGATAATGTCTGTTAAGATTAAAACGTCTTGTAAACTTACGACCACAACTTTTTTCTGGGCAAACAAGTATATCCATCTTGAAGTTTGTTTTGCTTGAAAGTTAACACTTATTCAACCACAGTTAACAAACTTCTGATGAAACTGAAAGATTCTAGTTTGGTATTTATACCCACAAAAGGTGTAAAATAAGTTAATTTTTTTTCCATATGACGTTTAGCAATGATGTTTATTTGATCTTATCTTATCTCAATACAAGCAAAGCAAACTTGCCAGCCAAAATCATAAAATTTTATATTTATAGAGTTTTAGCAGGCACTAACAATTTCTGACTAGTATAAAAGGAATTTAAATTTTTGTATATTTATTCAGTTTACTTTTTTTAGTCAACTAGAACATTCAACTATTTTATTCCATCATGCCACCAAAATCTACATTGAGCAAAGGTAAAATAAATATTATTTACATTTTATTCAGTATGTAAACAAATTTTATATTGGTAGTGAATAAAATTATTTATATTTTTATTTAGTTGCCCCACTTAACAAGAAAAATGGCCAAAAAGGTAGGAAGACCAAGAAAGACGAAGTGTCAACCATGTCCGAAACCGAAACGTCATCAGACGAGGAAGACGACTCATCCGAAGAAGAGCAAGAAGAGCAAGAGAGTGTCAGTCAAGTGGCTACTCAGGCTCTTATCGAAGAAGACTCCGCATCAGAGTCATCATGTGAACAGGAGGCTCAATCTGTCAAGGCTCCTGTAAAAAGGAAAAGGAAAGACAAGAAAACACCTGCAAAGAGAATCAAATCCAATCCCGAGTCCTCAAACTCCATCGAACCTTCCACTTCCGCCGAAAAACCTCTGATCGAAGAAAAAAAACATCCTAAAAAGGATGTTGAAAAGAAACAAAAAACTACATCGGGTAAGAAAGAACCCAAAATGTTTAATGACAAAAACTGTGATATTGATTTGTTTGACAGCGATCCCGATAAAATAGTCAACAAAAAAATTAGAATTAACAGTTCGCTTATCATGTCATGCAAAACAATGGAGGCAGTTAGCGGAAATGGAGGGCAAATCGAATGGGCTGCAATTTTGTTCGAAAAAAAAATGAAAGATGGTAGAAGTTACGATTTTAACACTAGTTTGGCTTGTGCACCACATTTAATTGAGGGTCTAAAAGCAATCATGAAAGCGAACCCTAAGTATTTCAGAGCGACTAACGTAGCTCCCGAAAATTAATTTTCAGAAAAAACGAAAAAAAGAAAAACCTTTGGATGTTCTTGTGGTTGCAATATTAAAAGCCTTCAATTTGGAGAATTTGGTCATGAAATATCCCCTAATCTAAATGTAATTGATGTTAACAAGATCAAAAGAAAATCACATTTGGCTGATTACGTGGGAGTTAAATTAAACAAAACTCAATTGTTGTCCTTAATTAATAATTGGTAGTGTTTACAAACAACTATTTTTAATTAAAAAATTGTTATTTTAGATGATCAAAAACGTAATTATGAAAAATGGCTTGCAAGGAATCCTCTCAAAACAAATAAATGTGAATGTTATATATGCCACCCTTGTTCTACATTTTTAAATGAATATGATTAAACTTTCAGATTGCATACGATGTAATCAAGTTGCTACCCGGCTATGTAAACTGAACAGAAAAATGCTCCATATTACCAAAGACTCATTAAGATACAATCCTCACATATATAACATACTTCATGATTATGTCAAAAACCTTATTGTAAATAACAACTTTTTTAATGTTCAGTAATTTTTTATTATTTCAGATTGTTGTAATTGCAAGCATCGTAACGAAAAACTAAAAATTTTAAAACTTTTAAAAACAGAAAACAAACTTCTTGACGAAATATTTTGTTTACTTTAAAAGTGCATTGTTTTTGTTTTAGATAACCGGATTGAAAATTACAAGATTCAAAAAACACAAATTGCAATGGAAATATTAAAAAAGTTACAAACTATGAATTATGATTACAAGTGTGATTTCACTCTAAGAAATAATCCTTGGGAAGGTCTTGGGACATCTTTCTTTTCTGTCCATTTGTTTTTTACCCCCATTAAAACGCAAAAAGTTTCAATAACTAAAAATGAATATACTTTTTCTTAACAATTTTTTATTTTAAAAAATTTTATTCCAATTTCCAGGTAAAATATCCAAACATTTTGACAAAATCGACAAAATACTGGATATAATCCATGAAGACTTAGGGAATTTGAATGATTTTTTTTACGATTTGGAACCCAAGCTAAGCATTCCAGAAATAAGAAGTTACAACCATTTGCTATCAAAATTTGACAGGCATTTCGAAAAAATTGAAACTACTATCGCAATTCTGGAAGACAGACTTTAAAATGTGTTGAAAGGTCCTTGCATACATTTAAGTTGTTGTATTTGTTATTCAATTAAATGTAATGTAAAATTATTGTAAAAAAACTTTAAAATCATGTTTACTTGATCAATAAATATATTTTAAATTTTATCTACTATCATTTTTGTTACAATTTTATCATTTACAAGTGTGTTTCGTTTTACAAAATTATTTAGATAGCTACAAAAAGAAATATTTTTAACTTGTGAATGAAGAAATGTAAGACAAAAAAGTCCACAAAATAGACTTTTATCGTTTTGAATTCGTTGACAATTATAAATGTACTTTCGTCCTTTTAAATTATTTTGAATAAAACGTTTTATTTGTTTATTTGTACATTTTTTTCCAAATGGATCAAAATAAAATAATGTATTTTTATTGCAAAATATTGCTACAAAATGTGACCCACTTTCTGTATGCTTATCCAAATTAAAAATAACACTAAATTTATAACACCGCTTGCGTAATTTCGGTTGAATGTCAGAGGAATAAACCCCGAGAAAAGTTTTACCACACAGTATTTCCCCGAGACCATTAACATATTGATTTGTAAGTCCAGCCATTTTAATTTGGAATAATAGTAACTTGCTTATTTTTATCAATCAGTACGATTTCATCATAACTTGCAAACATCATGCAATACAAATTTTCTGTATTTGCTGTGCTAAAACCAATGTCTACATCAATACTGCCATCTTCAGGTCCATGTGCGTACACACCGTTACAAAGATCTGGTGACAAATCAAATGGAAAAAAGCAAGTATTTGCTTTAAATTCTTCTTTTGTAATTCCATTAGCACCAGTTGTTCCAATACCAATATTATCCAAAAACCAAGCATATTCTCTACTAAATTGTTCAGTACTAAAATTTGGTTTAAAGTCTTTGCCAACAATTGGTTCTCCATTGATGTATACATTCAAATGATTCAAGTTGTTATGGTTAAACAAAAATGGATTATTTGCTTTGTTAGAATCATATCCTTTGGCATTTACAAAACAAAGCATAAAACTTCTTGGAAGTTTTCCTCTCAAAAATTGACTGATGTGATGGTTTGTCGTATCTTTTTGAAGCAAATGTGTTTTAATAACTGATTTGCAAATAGGATACATAGCAGGATTTGAATTTAGCAAAGTTTCAATTTTTTGATTAATTTCAGGCGTAGCAGTTATTCTTCTAACTTTTAACCAAAGATTTGTAATTTTGATTTTTGCTTCAAGACCGTCAGAAATGATTGAAAAGTTGTCATCTGCTCTAATCAATTTGAGTTTAATTTCACAACCGGGCAATAGAAGTCTGTGGCATTGAAAAAAATCAATGTGTAAAATTGTTGAAAAACATAATTTTTTGCTACTTTTTATAAATTCTTTTCTTTTTACAAAACCACTATTACATTTGTCTCCATTTGGTACATCAGCAGTAAGTTTCACTTCTTCCCTTCCAACATCATCTTTGATGTAACATCCCAAACTCTTTAGAGTAACATTTTTTACATCATCTGGGTAGGTTAGGTGAGTTTCAATAAAACTTTTATAAGGGTATGTTGGTGTAGAAAGATCAACAATTTGTGTGCCATTTACTGAACATTCCATTTGTTTCCACAGTGACTGAGGAAACAAATTAACTATTGACAATTTAGCAGCGTCATCAATCGCATTACCATCCAATTTGGTCACTTCAATTTCACCTTCCAATCTTGTTTTATTCAACGCTGTAAAATCAGTTGAATCTGAAGGTATTAAAAATTCCACTGGACCGTCACTAGTTAGCACTGATGTTGGATACAAAGTCAGTTGTTTTCCATAAATCAATGCTGTTTCTTGTTCAGGACTTGAAAAAAGATCCAAAGCACTAGTTCCCATCTCGTGTGCTTCATGTACAAAAGTTCCAATTCCTTGATTTTCAGACATTTTTAGTGGTATAAAATTCAATTTTAACTTTAATTAAAATGAGTTATAACATTTGCAATGTTAAGGTTAGTGTTAAGAGTACACCGATAGCCTTAGATAAGGTTTTATTATTAAAAGGCAAAGTTGAAAAAGTTAAAGACTGTAAAAATTTTGTAGTGCTAACAGACGTTTATAGTTACACCATATTTAAAACAAATAATAAGTTACTTGAAAATCATATTAACATTACAAATATTCCTAACCTAGAAAAAGTACAAAACGCAATTGAACACCTACAAAAGCATTTAGAATTTTGTGTCAAATTGTTAACAGTTGATAACATTATGGCTAATTTAGATTTAGAAAGAAGAATTGATTTAATATCAGTATGTGAAAAGAAGTTGTTTGATAATATCAAATATAATTCTGAAGTATTTCCAGGTTTATACGTAAAATACTTAATTGGAACTGCCATATTGTTTCATAGTGGACAAATTGTTGTAGTAGGTGCTAAAAACATAGAAAATTTAGAATGCCTTATCCAGAATATCTTTGCGGGCATGAAAATGTTATAGATGATACAAGAGAGGGTTGTTCAGTTTGTACAGATTGTGGTTTAGTTTTAGAAGATAAAATATTTCTTCCAAGTTATGACGAAACGTATTTTCACCCTCCATTTCAAACGTTTGAAAATAACCAGACAAAACAAGAGATAACAGAACTCTTGCACCGAATAAATTTACCAAATACGTATTCGACTCAAATATCAAAAAATTGTTTAAAAAAGAAGTACAAAACAAAATCGATACCATTTGTACTGTATCAAACTTTGAATGAAAATGGGTGTCCAATTTCGCTTAAAGAAATATCAGCAGTTTCAGGTCTAACTAATTCTGAAATTTATAAACATCAAGATAATAATGACGCAATTATTTTGAGGCCAGAAGAAATGCTAGAAAAATATTGTACAATTTTAAAGTTAAATTTTAAGGAATATTCAGTAATTAAGGAAAATATAAAAGGTTCTTTAAAAACAGGACACAATAATTTAACTATTATTGGAGCAAATATATATTTATACGGTAAACAAAATAATTTAAAACTTTCAATCAAACTGATTGCTAAAACTTTAAACATAAGTTGTATTTCCATTCAAAGATATATTAAGAAACAAAAAGAATAATGTACTATCACACTGGACTACGATATCAGAGAGGAGCAGGTTTTGCTTCACTTTTTAGTGGATTGTTTAAAATGCTAAAGCCACTTGCCTCAATGGGTCTAAAAGCAGGCAAACAATTTATAGGAAGTAATTTTGCTAAAAAAGCAGGTTCGGCAATGTTGGATATTGGAAAAAAAGCTGCTGAAAATATGATTGTTGATGTTTTGGAAGGGGCAAATGTGAAAGATAGTGCAGTTAAACAACTTGATGAAGCCAAAACAAAAATAGCTACAGCTATCAAGGGAGGAGGTCGAAAAAGAAAACGTAAAAGTATTCAAACAAACTCAAAATCAAAAAAACTAATGGAAGCAGTCAAATATAGTTTAATTGATGATTAAATACAATGGTGGCAATAGGGTTTAACAAAATTGAAACAATTTCAAATTATGGAACTAACTTAACAAAAGTAAGTGAATGTGAAAATGATTTGCGCAATAATTACAACAAGCCAGGACATCCTATTGCTTTTAGTGGAATTAACACGATTCTTAATTATTACCGAGGTATTTTAGACGAAAAAAAAATTAGGGAAATATTATCAAGTATTGAAAATTATACTTTACATCGTGAATTTCACAAAGACCAAAGAAACCCGACTTATTCCCATTTTAAAAGATACCAATTTCAAATGGACTTAGTTGATATACAAAGTTTAGCAAGTGACAATGATGGAGCCAGTTATTTATTAACTTGTATTGATATATTTACTAGAAAAGCTTGGGTTCGTGTTTTAACCACCAAACATGCTAAATATGTTTTAGAGGGGTTTAAGTCAATATTAAGAGAAGCTGTTATACCACCTAAAACTGTTACCTTTGATAGGGGAAGTGAGTTCCGAAACAAAATGTTTAATGACTATTGTAATCAAAATAACATACAAGTCCGAACTCCGGACTCGTCGATACACGCTGCTTTTGTTGAAAGATTTAATAGAACTTTACAATCATTGCTTTACAAATACATGACAGAAAATCAAACACGAAGATTTATTAATGTGTATGACAAAGATGGTAATCACATTCCTGTATTATCTAAATTAATGGAAACATATAACAATAGAAAACATCGAATGACTGGATTCTCTCCAAATGAAGCTGACAAAGACGACGAATCCACACATTTAGCAATTAGACTGCGACAATCCAAAGAACAAGAAAAAATAAAACCTAGACCTATTAAATTTAAAGTTGGAGATAAAGTTAGAATTTCAAAAATTAAAGGTAAATTTGGTCGTGGCTATCAACCCTCAACACAGTTAGAAATATTTCGCATTTATCAAATTAAAAATAAATCTAAAATACCTATGTATGTTTTAGAAAGTAATGATGGAAACGAAATACTTGAAGGAGCTTTTTATGATTTTGAATTAACGAAGGTAACAGAAGATTTGTTTCGTATTGAAAAAATTTTAAAAACTGAAACGAAAAAAGGAAAAACAAGACATTATGTAAAGTGGAAAGGATTTAATGATTCATACAACTCTTGGATTGACGGTGATAATATTGTAAAAAAATTTTAAAGCTAATAAATGACTACTTTTAAAGAACATTTTTATTTAATTTCAAATGCTTGTGCAAACATACACGAAGATAATTCATTAGTTAGTTTTAAAAACACTCTACCAAAAAAATTTGAAACTGACAGAAATGAAGGGTTTGAATTGGCTATATCGTCTATTGGCATTTCCAACAACTTTAAAAATATTCCAAACCCACCTAATAACCTACCGAATTTTATTGTAACCAACTGTTTTGAAACAGCTGGAACTTGTGAAAATGATGAAGGAATTACAAATCCGTGTGATTTACCAAAAGATTTTGACGCTAATATTGATGTTTTAACACAAAACAAATTTATAAGTGGTGTTCATGAATTTGATTACAGCGGGGGAATAACTACAGATTGTAAATGGTTTGGTTACACTTTTGAAAATAAAAGTTATTCTTTGCTAGAAATTCAAGATTTTTTTAGCAATATGACAAAAGAAGTAAATAAGCATATTAGTGGTGCAACTTTTGAATTTACCGACAATTATCGTTTAAAGATAACAAGTTCTTTGAAAGCATTTTCACCAAGTAAATTTTGGTTTTTGATGCATAAATCAACAGTTGAAAATTTTAATTTTCAAAATACACCTCTATCAAAGTTAACACCAACAACGGAATATGTAGAGGTTTCTGACGAGCCAAATTTTGCATCAAATAAACTATTGAGAAAATATTTCATCAAAGACCAAGAGTATTTTGTTTACAAAATTCAAACCACATCATCTTCTACAGAAATTTTAACAGAGGAGGGGGACCGAAAACGCAGCTACTCACGCGATTTTTTAATTAGTAACGAAGCAAAAAATATATTAGACAAAAAATACCCTCATGTTATTAGAGTTTTGTCTGATAACATAACACCTCAAATCTTTAATGGAAGTTATTCCAAAGACTTGATTGTCTTTAGCCCTGACTTCGAAACGGAAAAACCATACACTTATATTGAATTTCCATTAAAACAATATGTTCCAGTTTCAAACACTACTTTAGATTTATTTTCTATTAAAATAGTTGATGAAAACAACTACCCCATTCAATTGCTACCCGGCCCTGCCACAGTTTTAAAAATGGATTTGCGAAATAGATTTTTTAACAAAAAAACTTATAACGTTCGTTTAACATCTGGAGTTTCAAAAGAATATCCTGAAAACAACAATTCAATTTTTAAAGTAAAACTGTACGAATTACCTCCTTTAGATCGAAGTTATAGAGTTACAATAACATCAATAAGCCATCCAAATACGTTTTCAACATTTTTAAAAGATGAAAATAGTAGGGCTGTTTATTTTAAAGAACAAACTGATGCTAAAAGGGGTGTAAAAGTTATTTTGCCAGGAGACGGAATTCTTACAGAAGAAGAAATAGTTTCAATAATAAATGAACAACTTAAAAAAGCTAAAATTGGTTCAGCAAACCTTATTGAAAATAAATGTGTTTTTACTTTTGAATCTCCACAAATATTTATGTTAGCCTCAAATAATTTGTTAAAAGTACTTGGTTATGATGAAACTTATAATCAAAATGTTAAGGCAACTAAAATTTATTTGGTAGCAGACAAATCAACTTTTAACGTGGAAGCAAGTAAATATGACCACCTAATGTTAATGGAAAACAATTCAATTACTATGACTAATAGGATGAATCTTACAATTTTGCAGCCAAATTACATTATGGTGTACACAAACATTGTAAGCAAAACAATTGTAGGAGGAGCCATGAGTAACATATTAAAACTATTGCCTATTCATTATACAACAGATAATTATGTTATGTCTGAATTCAAACACAAGGAGTATTATGAACTTCAGAACACAGAGATAGACACGGTTGAAATACAATTACGAGCGCATGATGGAGAACCAATTAATTTTAACGGTAGCAAAGACATTATTATAAACTTAGAATTTTCAAATTTTCCAGTTTTGTCTAGTTAATACTAGAAAAAAAGTATAAAATAGATCATTTGAAAGAAAAATACAACAGTAAGTTTTTTAACATGGTTGAAATACCAACTTTTACTGGTTATTTAAGTTGCAATTGTGTTTGTTTTCAAAATGAAGCTTTTTTTCCACCTAAGAAGACTAGTAAGAAACTTGCTGATTATGTTAAACAGGAGAAGAGAAAATGTCTGGCAATGGATGATGAGATACAGAAACATCAATTTTTTGATGTGCAGAATGTGAATACATGTTACGGTGTCACTTTAACAACCGCATTAATTTTGAGATCTTCTTATTTGCGTCATCAAGAATCACTAAAAAAACTTAAACTTGCAACAAAGAAAAGTTCAAACATCTATGTTCAATTTGATGAGATGGATAATGGTAAAGTTGTTTCAGTTGATGTTTACATTCAGACCTTAAAACAACTACTTGACGCTCGCATTACTACATTGGAAAATTTTGCCAACGCTTCAACATTTGTTTGTGTTTTAAAATTAAAGCAAAGTGAAAAAAACCATTTTCAAACCATTAAAGTTTTAGAAAATGTCATTCAAGATGCTGACCAAGGATTCAATAAACTGGAGATACCTATTGAGTCACCCGAGTGAATTTGTCAGAATAGACGAACAACTTCGTTTACTGGAAATAAGCATTAGGGCAACTGGATTGCAAGAAAAATACGGTCCAAGTTGGTCTTTTGCAGTTGAACATGAAAACTTCTCTCACTTACGTATAATCGGAAATTTTCGAAGAGCTATAAATTTATTTGGAAGCCATTATTTTAATGTTGAAATTCTTTCACAAGATGAACAACTTAAGCAATCCATGAAAAATCTAAAAACAATCAGCAAAAAGAACAAAATATATCCAAATTATTTTGAAGATTACCACATGTCACCGATTGAATCATTTTCTAATTTCATTGACTGTATTGCTATTAAAAAAAATACTGAAAAGATATTTTTACATTTTCTTGTTTTTATTTTTGACAATTATGTTAACGTAAATAATCCCAACCCTTTGTTATTTCAAACTGACAATGAAAAAGAACAAATTATGTTAGAAATCATTCAGAGAATTGTAAACTAGCAGTATGTTAACAATTTCAACCATCACATGTTAAATAAACTTATTAAAAATTATTTTTTGTTGTTGTTATTTTAAACTAAAATGCCATACGATATTCGTTTTAAAACTCCCTTCAACTGTATAGTTGCAGGTATGAGTTATTCAGGTAAAACAACTTGGGTAAAAAATTTATTGACTTTAAGAGATAAAATATTTACTGAACAACCAACAAGAATTTTTTTGTTTTATAAAGTGATGCAAGATATTTATGTAGAAATGGAAGCAGATGGTTTAGTACATGAACTTGTTAGTGTGAATGAAGAAATGCCATCATTAGAAACCATTATAAGTATGGTTGAAAAATACAAAAATCAGGGTGGAAGCATGCTTATTTTTGACGATACTATGTCAGACTTAAATAACGATTTTGAACAGTTATTTTGTAATGTTAGCCACCATTACAATTCTAGCATCATATTTTTAACGCAAAATTTGTTTTATCAAAAAACAACTTTTAGAACTATGAGTTTAAATTCACATTATTTGGTTTTAATGAAAAATGTTAGAGATACCCAACAAATCAGTATTCTAGCAAAACAATTTAGTCCATACAACAATAGTTTTCTTGTTCAGTCTTATGCTGAAGCAACAAAAAACCCCTTTTCTTATTTACTATTAGATTTTAGACCTGATAGCCCACAAGAGTTGAGACTTAGATCTAATTTGTTTGAATTTCCCTGTTTAGTTTTTTTACCAAAACAAAAATGACAAAAACAAAATCTCTAAAATCAAAAAAGTTAAGATCTTCAAAGGAAAAAATTTTGCCTTTGTTAAAAGCTCTTTCAAAAATGAACGAAACTGATCTGGCACATTGCGTAGATCATTTGAATGACAGTGCAGTTGATGATGTGTGTGAGTGTATTTACAATGTTATTTTTACAGACTTAAAATTAAATTCCCGCAAAAAAGCTGCATTAAAAAAACACATCAAAAATAAATGCTGCATTGACAAGTTAAAAAAGATAACAAGCAAGTCACATCCTGTATCTAAAAGACGAGAGCTTTTAAAACAGCAAGGAGCAGGTTTGCCTATGCTTTTAATGACTGCAGTACCCTTTTTAATTGATTTGGTTAAATCTGCGTTTACACCAAAATGAAAACAAAAAATGTATCTCCTTATTCAAAGATGTATCTTATACCACCAAATATGTATGAAAAGTTACTTGCTTGCTTAGCCGACACTGAAAAAAGACAAGTGGAAGAGTTAAATATTGACAAAGACATTTTACCAGAAAAACCAGGTGAAAAACAAATTGAAATATTAACTAAAGAAGCTTTAGAAACAGAACAACAACCTCCAATTGAAGAAATGGAACCTATTGAAAATGTTTTACCATTAGAACAAGAAATGCAAGTGGAACAACAACCTTATATTGAACCACCCGAACCTGAAGTAATCCCAGAAGATATACCTCTTTCTGAAGTTCAAAGAAAACAAAAATTAGGTCAATTACAAGGACGTATTCAATTTAGTGAACCTGGGGAAAGATTGTTTACTTGTCAAGTATGCTTAAAATCATTTAAAAGGGCTTGGGATTTACTTAGGCATAACCGAACAGTGCATAAAAATCTTCAAGTACAAAATGTTCCTGCAATGTTAAACGTATCTCAAAGTCAACCTGTAAATTTACCGGAAAATATTCAAATGGAAAGAGATATTCCTAGAAAACAAACGTTTGTGCCTCCCTCACAACAAGATATTGAAATGATAAGAAGCATTCCAACAATACAAAGACAACCATGCCCGATTTCGTCAGAAACTACCACAAGAGTTATTCCTGAATTATATTTTAAACCACCTAGGGAGCAAATAATTGTTCCTCAAATTAAAAAGTATATGAAGTTAGTACCTTCAATTGCTAAAGCTGTACCTTCAGTTGCTAAAGCTGTTAGTCAAGGCAGAATAACAAAGCCTCAAAAAAAGCAAGTAGATATTTCAGAAAAGAAAAAACAACTTTTAGTACCTGCCTTTTCTAAGAAAAAACCGTTAAAAGTTCAATTTAGTGAACCTAAAGCAGAAACGTTTGTAGATTGGGGGGAAGGACCTAAGAAAAAAGGAACAAGAACTGCTAGCGAGGCAAAACTAAAAATGCAACCTTCCAAATATGTTAAAAGTCAAGAATTTGAAACATGGTAAAGTGAAAATAAAACGTTTTTATTTAAAAATAATGTAATTATAATAATTATGACCATTCAAAATATACATTTTACAAAATTTATTATCGGTTTTTTTATTTAAAATAATAGAAAAGTTAGCATTTATTCTTCATTTTTCATCACACTTGGCTTTGAATTGTAGAACATTTCGTTTATCGACTCTTTGATGTTTGCGGTGTGTTCAAGTCGAATGTTTCCTCCTTCGTCATAATGTTTCCCCCAAATGTAGGCGAGAAGCTCCTCGGGAACGGTCTGGTCCTCTGAAAAAGGGAGAACAATGTGAGAAAAGATTCCTCCTTCTTGAAACATTTTTAAAGTAGGAAATTTAAACTTGCAGTCACAACTTTTTGACTCGCAAACATGACATTCACAGACAATTTGTTTGCAAGAATAACAACCACTGTTATGATTTTGACCGAGTCTTTCAACCCAGTCAACTTCACGTTCTAAGTTTTCCATTTTAAAATTGTTTAATCTTAACTTAGTAAATGTTTGTAGTTAACTAAAGTTTTAAACTATTTTTGCCGCAATTTTATACGTTTTCAAAGTGGTTTTTATTGCTTTGCGCACCCTAACTTTTTTTTCCAATGGTTTAGTACTTAAAGTTAATGTTTTTTGTTCTAAAGAAAACTTTTCTTTTGTTATAGATTCTAATTTACACAATACATTGCCTATTTCACAACTGCTACTGCTGTTATTTTCAGTTTTTAACCATTTTAATCTTTCTTTTAATTTGTTTTGTTGAAATGATAATTCAGATATTTTGCGTTTATACTGAGAAATAATAGATGAAATATTATGTATATAATTAGCACTGTTACTTACTTCAGAGTTAATTAGGCGTTCCACAACAAATACCATTTGCATTTTTCTTATTCGTTTTGTATCTCTTTCGCTTTTGCTGACGTTTTTCAAGTTGGTACAGTTTTGAAGCCAAGTCATCGTTTAAATACAAAATGGATCGATCGATTTGCAACACCAATTTTTCAAGAATCATTTCCAAAAAAGTAAGATAGAAAATGGCTGCTCTTGGAAATGAATACTTTCGTGGAAGCAAAATGGATTTGACGACAAAAAGAATTTTTTCAGCGTTTGCCAGTTGTTCTTTTTCACATCCAATTTGATAGTTAAGGCATTGAATATCCTTGTTGGTGTTTGGGGGGTAGGAAGGTTCACAATAATCAAAGTTAAGTAACGCAAACAGTTCGGGAATGGGAATTAGACGTTTTTCACACAACTGTCTCAATTGACGACGAGACTCTCCATCTTTTGGATAAGTTTCATGAGAAGTTGGTGAAAAACTAGTCATTTTTGATGTTTACTAAGTAACTTGTAAACCTTAACTGATTTTAAAAGTAAAAAACGAACCAATTTATACTTTTGAAATTGTTCCGAAACAAAGAACTTCGCATTAATTTGACATTTTTCATGGCAAATTTGTTGGCAAAGAAAACACATTTCAAATAAAGTTAACTTTTTTTCAATGTCAACATTGTGATTTTGATCTAATTTCTGTAGAAAATAGGTATAATTTGTTATTGAATAAAAACACTTCCAAAAATTAACATCTATTACATTTATTTCACAACAAAAACATAAATATATTATTTTTTGACACATTGTAACGTTATGAGAAACAAACTAAAATAACATCACATATTAATAAAACACAACAAAAACATAAAAATATTATTTTTTGACACATTGTTAAAACGTTATGAGAAACAAACTAAAATAACATGACATATTATTTGCAATTAACATAATTTGTAAAATGTTTTTCGTCACTTGCGATAATTTAAAATGTTTTCGCTGGTTGCGATAAAAACTATTTTACGTTAGTGACGATTTTTGATGTAAACGCACAAAGAAAAGAAAAAAGGAGAGAAGAAAACCTACATTCAAAGCGGACACTCAAATTGCGAGTCAGGAAATTCAATAAAGTTTGTTTACAAGCTGTTTTAATTAAAAATTTGTAATCATAATATTTAATTTCACGGTCAGTTGCAATAAAACGTTGAAGAATAAACATAAAATTTCTAAAATTTAACATTTTTACGAAAAAAAAGTAAATTTTAGACAAAAATGGTAAAAAATTTAAGATTTAGACGAAAAAAAGTCAAATTTTGACAAAAAGTGTTGCTCATTTGACACCCAATACTCAAAACCGAGGGTGACCCGAATACTCACGATAACGCGTACTACCAGTCAAAAAGTTGAAAATTTTTGACGAAAATTGACGAAAATCAGCGAAAAATGACGAAAAATGACGAAAAAAAGGGAAAAAATGACTTTTTTTCAAGTTTTTTCGTGATTTGAACGCAAAAATTTCAAAAAATACGAGATCGAGGGAGCGCCTGCTCCCGAGATCGCGTATTTTTATACAACAAGTAACCGTGGGATGAAATGTACCTTTTGCAATCAAACCTTAGCCAAAATCCGCAAATAAAAAAGCTTAGTTTCTAGCGAATAAAGATATTATAATTTTTAAATATTAGTCCTTTTTCATTTTTTATTCAACTGCATCTTCTAATTTGATTCAAATCTCACATGTCTATCTCCATATAACAAAGACAAAAATTTAACGTACTTAGTAATTACTCATCTACTATAAATTATAGGATAATAATTAGTTTGCAAAAATCAAATTTTGGCTATCATCTATGTCTGTTTAATTTATTCAAATAAATAATAAATATCTCCTATTAAAAAAAGAATACATTTTTTCTACAATTAAAATTTTTTCCTCATCTGTATATTTAATTCACATGTTTATTTCCAAATAAAAAGCAAAAAATTCCACTACTTAGAAATTACTCATCTCC
>Ga0209450_10000318_pt1 | contig 25711 bp, 20 predicted proteins | sample FrelakmetLWP11LW_FD_187149 | JGI IMG/M metagenome (GOLD analysis project Ga0209450, IMG submission 187149) | Freshwater lake sediment microbial communities from the University of Notre Dame, USA, for methane emissions studies - LWP11 LW (SPAdes)... | ecosystem: Environmental > Aquatic >...
AGAAACATATTTTAAAGTTATATCGGACAAGACATCATCACTCATAAAAACCTGCTGTAAGCTCGGAGCGCTGAGCGCCACGCAGGACGCCGCAAAAATAGAGAACATGGCGGTTTACGGCGAGAATCTCGGTATTGCATTCCAGTTGAGGGACGACCTGCTGGATTATACGGGCAGGAAGAAACTTCTCGGAAAGGCAACGGGCAACGATTTAAAGGAAAAGAAGTTCACGCTCCCGCTTCTTGTAGCATTGAGGAATGCGCCGAGGAAAAAGTCCGCGGAAATTATGAAACTCATCAAAAGCGAATCGAATAAGAAATTCGATACCGTTTATTATTTCGTTGAAGAGTTCGGCGGTATAACATACACGCAGGACAAGATACAGCACTACGCTAACCTTGCTAAGGAAGCACTGACAATTTTCAATGACGGAGAAACAAAAGAATCACTTATGGAACTGATATCGTTTGTGTCGAACAGGGAATACTAATTCGTTAATTTGTAAATTCGTGAATTTGGAATTTTGTGAATTTAGAAATTTGGAGATTAGTTAATTGTTGTTTCGTAGGTCGCTGGCATGCCTGCGACCCAAGAGAAAAGTTTAGCAGGTTATCCACGGCAGCATACCTGCGACAGTTTTAAATCCCCTCTCGGGAGGGGTGGACGTCACGGGGACCAGGGACGGACGGGGTGGGTAATTCCTTATCATTTTTGTAATCCGAACGCCTCGGCGGATTTGTTTCAGCAAACACAGATATTTATGCCTTTAGATAAAAAACAATACTTACATAGAATCAATTACAGGGGTGGTCTGAACCCAACACCGGAAACGCTGTCTGCTCTTCAGGAAGCGCATTTAATGTCTGTACCTTTCGAGAATCTTGACATACACAACAACGTGAAAATCGACCTGACGAATTTGTACGACAAGATTGTTTTAAAGAACAGGGGCGGATTCTGTTACGAACTGAACGGTCTTTTCTGTGAACTATTGAAAGAACTTGGTTTCAGCGTTAAGATGGTATCAGCAAGAGTATATCAGGGCGAAAAAGGATTCGGCGTGGAGTTTGACCACATGGCGCTGAAAGTAAGTTTCGGAAATGATGAATATCTTGCTGACGTCGGATTCGGTGAATTCACGATGAGGCCGCTTAAGATTGAACTGAACAGCGAAGCAAGTGACCCTCTCGGAATATTCAGGATTGAAAAATTCAATGATATCTATAAAGTTGTAAAGCAAAAGGATGAAAAAGGTGAGTTTTTTCCGAGGTATTTATTCTCGGATATAGAAAGAGTTATAGTGGACTTCAACGAAATGTGTTTGTTTCACCAGACCAGCAGCGAATCGCATTTCACACAGAATAAAATCTGCTCACTGCCCGTGAAAGACGGCAGGATAACGCTGTCGGGGAGAAAACTTATCGCGACAATGAACGGAAAAGCGGAAACGAAAGAACTGGAATCTGACGATGAAGTAAAACAGGTTTTAAAAACTCATTTCAATATAGTTCTATAGAGCATTTAAACGCAGAGTTCCGCAGAGTAATTTTATTATTCTTTGTCGCTTTGATACATTGTCACTTTGTTTCTTTGTCACTTTGTTTCTTTGTCACTTAATAAGAACCATTTTCTTGGTTTCCGAATAATCTCCCGCTGTAAGTTTATAAAAATACACTCCGCCGTTCAGGCTCGAAGACCCGCCGCGGCGGGCGTCGAATGTAACTTCATATGTACCCGGCTGTAAGGATTCATTTACAAGCGTTTGAATTTCCTTGCCGGTGATGTCGAAGACCTTGAGCGTGACTAAACCCACCCCCCGGCTAAAGCCGGACCCCTCCGAGGAGGGGACTGAAAATGTAATCTTTGTTACGGGGTTGAACGGGTTGGGGTAATTTTGATATAATGCATAACTGCCGGAATTTTCGTTTTCATTATTTATTCCCGATGCAAGGTCAGTCATGTAAGTAGCATACAGGGCTATTCTGCCGTTGAGCAGTTTTTCGCAGACAGCAATGAGCTTGAAATAATTATTCTTTATAACTGCAGTACTGACAGCTGTTTTCGAATTCACTGCAGCATTGCCTAAATAAAATTTCTTCCAGTTTGTTTCATTCGGGGGAGAGTTTGACCATAAATTTTTTGTAACTTTAAAAACAGCCGAATCATTTCTTTTGTTTAGAGTTGCAAATATTGTGTAAGTCCAGTACAGGGGGTTTTCGGTTATTATGCCGAAATCCGACCCGTCAGAATTTGAATTCTTTCCTGTCAGTTGAAAAGTAAATACATTTTTGTGATTATCAATTGTATGTATGCCTCCGAGTGTGTCGTATTCATAGAAAACATTTCCGTTGATTATGCGGAAATTATCCTGTGATTTCGGCTGGTATAATTCGCTTCCCGCATTCCAGGAAGGGATTCCCGTTGTGTAATTTTCCGTAAAGATTTTCTCATATATTCTTTTCATAGTATCGTTAAGCACCATACTGAAATAAAGTTTTCTTGTACCTCCCATACTTGCATTGCTCATTGCCGGCAAAATGCAGTTATATGAAATACCTGTGGTAACATTCGTATCAGGGTACCATGTCGCAGAGCTAACCTTGTATGACTTGAAATAGATGTCATTATTCTTACAGTACGCCAGATAATAAAAAGTGTACTGTATAGGTCCCGTACCGTTGTATAGAATAAAGGGGCTGGTTTCGTTACTAGCGGAATTGGCTATTGCAGAAGGCAGAGACCAGACACCCGAAGATAACACGGAATAATAAATGTCCCAGTTACCGGATACGTTTGACTGCCATGCCAAAAAATTACCACCGATTGAAGGATTAATGCACTGCCCCGTTGAGTTATTTGTAATCATCAGTTCAATACCGACGCTGTCATAATATATTTTTCTGACAGCTATGTTGGATACCTGCGATTCCCATTTTTCATAAACAAGCAATGAATACTGGTAAGGATATGAAACGTCGATTTTATAAAATCCCGGATTTTTATAGCTGTACTGGGTTGATGATAGCATCAGCCTGAGTGAATCAAATGTTATAATCTGGGAATATGAATTGACGCTTACTGCCGAGAGCAATATTGCCATAACCAATATCTTTTTCATATCAGTTATATAATTGTTTTAAATTCCGCAATTGCTGATGCGGTTAATTTTCATTTTGCCGGAAACAACGATTTCTCTGTAACTCCTGTGTTAAACTATATACTTTTTTTAAATAATGCAAGACTAGATTTATTCGTAAATAATCGATATTTCGTTATTGTCCGAAATAAAAACAGAACCGGAATATTTGTCTGATAAAATGCTATTTTTAAGGGTTTCAACTGCAAATTAACGGAACTCCTTTTTTAATTTTTTTTATAAAAGCAAAAAGATATTGGAACAGAAATCGTTTTTTCTACAATCATTGCACCCCTATCGGGGTTAAATTATTTCATATTAAGAACAAATTAAGTTTACAATGAATATAAAAAATTATTATCAGGCAACAATTAAATTTTTAGACGGTGTGTTGAAACCGATAAGAATAACTTTCCTTCTGTATGAGAATTATAATCTTTAATAAACCGCAGAGTAACGCCTGCCTTGTGCAGTCAGGCAGAGTTTAAAAATTAATCTGTTACAATCCGTATTGGCCGTGAAAATCAGTGTTCCGTTTTATTAAAAATTAACAAATTCACAAATACATGAAATCCGCTTTAACTGTTTTCTGTTTTTTGTTTAACTGTTTTCTACCGTATGGTCTACAGGTTCTGAAGAACTCCTGTGTATAACAATACAAGAATAATTATTCCGAGAATAATCCTGTAAACAATGAAGAGCAGGTTGCTGCGCGTTTTCAGGTAGTTGATAAGAAATGCAATTGAGAGGTATCCGACGATACCAGAGACAACTGTTGCAACGATGAGTCCGATAGTGTTTTCCTGAAGCAGCGCGTGCCGTTCGCTGTAGAGTTCATAAACTCCGCTGAGGAATATGGCGGGAATGCTCAGCAGGAAAGAGAACCTTGCTGCCGTGTCGCGCTTCAGTCCGCAGAACAGCCCGGCAGTGATCGTGACACCGCTTCTTGAACTGCCCGGTATAAGCGCAACCGCCTGGGCGAATCCGATGATGATGCCGTCCATTACTGATATCTGTTCGAATTCTTTTCTGTGTTTTGTTACCTTCTCCGCAATGAAAAGTATTATTGCCAGGACTATAAGCGATGCGGATATTACATAAAGCCCGCGGAATCCTCCTTCGATGTATTTCTTTAGAGTGAGTCCGAAGAATGATATCGGAAGAGTACCTATTATAATCAGAAGTGAAAGCCTTGCATACGGGTCGTCCTTATAACTTCTGTTTTTTATTGCACGGAAAAATCCGTTAATGAGTTCGAGTATGTCTTGCTTAAAATACACGAACGTCGCTATAAGCGTACCTATCTGAATTACTGCTGTATATGCCGCACCCGGGTCACCCCAGTTTAGCAAGGCAGGTAAAATCCTGATGTGCGCGGTACTGCTTATTGGGATGAACTCCGTCAGCCCCTGTATTATTCCGTATATTATTGCTTCAAAAATCCTGTCCATTATTAAAATATATAAACTTCTATTCCGAGTCTCAGCCCGAACATAAAACTGTTTAGATTGACCGAAGTCACCCCGCTGTTGCTTACTTTTTCACCCGCATCATTCTCTATATCCTTGTTGAAAGTGTTTACCATGTATCCGCTGATATACCCGCCGAGATTTTTCCCAATCTGGAAGTTTAAAACGCTTTCAAGCTTTAATGCAAATCCGTCGGATTTAAAATCGCCGTTCGTATACGCCGACTTAACAGATAAATCTGAAAATATTTTTCCGACACCGAGCCCGAGTTTGATGAAGGAATACTCCATCGGGATTATATAACTACCCGTCAGCATAATCTGGTGATTGTTGTAATTGAATTCGTAATTCGGGTAATATGCAATATTATTGCTCTTTGCAAAGTAAGAATAGTCGAGTTTCAGGGCAAATTTCTTCATCAGCTGCCGCTCTACGCTTCCGAAAAACTCAAACCCCGCTTTGAAGTCAGACAGTTTCTGGTCATCCTGAAGAGTGGAATAGTTGGGTATTTCATAAGCAATGAAATCATTAAGCGAATTATTGTTGCCGTAGTCAATACCCATGCCGGCGGCAAATGAGGTATAATAGCTCTTCTTATTCTGAAACGAGAATGATTCTGTTTTTTCCTGCGCCTGTATGCCTGCGGCAAACACAGCGCACAGCAGGAGTATAAAGTAAAGCCGTTTAAGGTTAAACGGCTTCTGTATTTTCAGCTTATTCATAATCAAATTTAAATTTTATTACGCGTCAATATTTGCATATTTCGCGTTATCTTCAATGAATTTTCTTCTCGGCTCGACTTCCTCGCCCATAAGTATCCTGAACAATTTATCTGCTGCAGACGCGTTATCATTATTAACCTGAAGTATCGTGCGCGTTTCAGGATTCATGGTTGTTGACCACAATTGTTCCGGGTTCATTTCACCGAGTCCCTTGAATCTTGATATTGCAACTTTACTTTCGGGTATCGGTCCCGATGATGCTTCGCCTTCATGCGCCACAGATTTCAAGTCCACTTTAAATGATTTTAAAATCTGATCTCTTTCGTCATTGTCATAAGCATAAACTTCCGTCTTGCCCTTTTTGATTTTATAGAGAGGCGGCTGCGCAATATAAAGCTTGCCCGTATCGATAATCGGTTTCATGTGCCTGAAAAAGAATGTGAGAAGCAGGGTTCTGATATGCGAACCGTCAACGTCTGCGTCGCACATGATTATAATTTTCCCGTAACGGACTTTCTCGTCATTGAAATTTTCGGAATCGCCGAGACCCGCCCCTATTGCCGTAATCATCGTGCGTATTTCATCATTCTCAAAAATTTTATTTCGTCTGGCTTTTTCCACGTTAAGAATTTTTCCTTTCAGCGGAAGGATTGCCTGGAATCTTCTGTCTCTGCCCTGTTTTGCCGAACCGCCGGCTGAGTCACCCTCAACGAGATAAAGTTCGCACTGCGCAGGGTCTGTAATCGAGCAGTCTGCTAGCTTTCCCGGAAGCCCGGATATTTCAAGAGCATTCTTTCTTCTTGCAAGTTCTCTTGCATGCCTTGCTGCTTCGCGCGCTTCTGCGGCGCGTACGCATTTTTCTATAATTTTCTTCGCAACGGATGGGTTGGTCTCCAGGTATTCATTCAACTGCTCGCCTGTGATTGACTGGACAATTCCCTTTACTTCGCTGTTGCCGAGTTTTGTTTTTGTCTGCCCTTCAAACTGCGGCTCGGGTACTTTAGCGCTGATGACGCATGTGAGCCCTTCACGGAAGTCATCTCCCGTGAGCGTAAGTTTTTCGCTTTTGATTATTCCGTTCTTGATGCCGTAATTATTAAGCGTTCTTGTCAGTGCAGTCTTGAACCCCTCGAGGTGCGTTCCGCCTTCTATTGTATTGATGTTATTAACGAAAGTCAGAATATCGTCGTTGTAGGAATCGTTATACTGAAATGCTATTTCAACCAGTATGCCTTCTTTTTCGCCAGTGATATAAATGGGTTTTCCCGAAACGGATTTTTCACCTTCGTCGAGGTATTTAACGAAGTCAATTAGTCCTCCTTTGAATTTGAATTCTGTTGACTTGCCGTCTCTTTCGTCTTTCATTACAATCAGAAGATCCTTGTTCAGGTATGCAAGTTCGCGCAGACGGTCTTCAAGGGTTTCATATTTGAAAGCTGTGTTCTTGAATATTTCATTATCCGGCATAAATGTTACGCGCGTTCCCGTTTTCTGTTTTACCTTACCTGTTTCTTTAACGGGGTTATCCGCAACGCCTCTTTTATATTTCTGATAAAATATTTTCCCTTCCCTGTAAACCTCAACTTCAAGATATTCGCTGAGCGCGTTAACGACCGAAACGCCTACTCCGTGCAGTCCGCCCGATACTTTGTATGTATCGCGGTTGAATTTACCGCCAGCATTGAGCTGTGTCATTACTACTTCGAGCGTGGATATTTTTTCAGTAGGGTGCTTGCCTGTCGGGATGCCGCGTCCGTTATCTTCGACCATAACCGAGCCATTTTTGTTGATTGTAAGAACAATTTTGTCGCAGTATCCGCCGAGCGCCTCGTCAATTGAGTTATCGATTACCTCGTAAACAAGATGGTGAAGCCCTCTTGAGGCAACATCGCCGATGTACATTGCGGGACGTTTCCTTACGTGTTCAAGCCCTTTCAGGACCTGTATATCTTTTTCTGTATATGATCCCTGTGTATTATTATTGTTTTTTGCCATAGTATATTGATTTAAACAAAAATTATATCCTTTACGGATTTTTTGTTCTTTATGTTTTTTAAACTCGTATTCAGTTTTATTATTATTTCTTCTTTCCTGTTTGAAAGTTCAAAACGCCAAACCGCATTCTCTACGCTTACCATCAGTTTGTTTTTTCTCAGGCCGACTGGTACGGCAAACTTCGCAATCGTCTCGCCGACGCAGGAATTCCAGACTTCGAATATTTTAATTTCCGTCATCTTGTCTTCGATACCAAGTTCTTCCCTGAACTTTTCGATTTCGTCTTCAAGACACGTCAGTGTGTTGTCGCGCTCTTTTGTATTTATTCTTTTACGATACACTTTCGTTATTAATTTCAAAAAAACTTATTTCATTTTCAGAGTAATAATTCTTAAGTTCCTTTGCATATCCGATATCAGTTGTTGTCAGAAAAATCTGCCCGTATTCTTTCAGGTGCGATACAATTTTCGAGACCCTTCCCGAATCAAGTTCCGACAGAAGGTCATCCATAAGAAGCAGCGGAGGATTCCCCGACGTCTCCGTAAGATAATGGTATTCTGCCAGTTTAAGCGCTATTACAAAAGTCTTATGCTCGCCCTGCGACGCAAAATTCTTTATTTCAAAATTATTTACCGTGCCGGATGCATCCGTCTTGCTCAGGCTGAAAACATAATCGTCCCTGTGCGGGCCGACAATGCTAAGACCTCTCATTTCTTCCTCTTTACCGGACTCTTCCAGCGCTGTCGTAATTTTTTTCCTCAGGCTCTCTGTTTTTACTTCATAATATCCGTCTTTATGAAGTTCATCAAAGTTTATGTATTCCGAACTGTACCTTACTCCCGGAATTTCATCCGTGCCTGCAAGGTAGGAAAAACTTTCCCCGAAACGGGATTTGAAACTGTTAAGCAGTCCTGTCCTTCTTGCCAGTATGTCTGCTGAAAAATCAACGAGTTTTTCGTTCAATGAATTCAGAAGGTTCCTGAATTCATTTCCGGGAATCGCCCTGCCGTTGAACTGGTTTTTAAGAAGCGTGTTTTTCTGTTTCAAAACCCTTACGTAATCCTTAAGCAGTTCAAGATAAACCCTGCTGACCTGCGCGAGCAGAATATCAAAGAACTTCCGCCTCTCGGACGGGTTACCGTACGTTATGTTAAGGCTGTGCGGAGACAGGAAAACAACAGGAAATTTTCCGAACACTCCCGACGACCAGCTGTTTATTTTCTCACTGTTAAGAAAAAAAGATTTTTTTCTTGCCTGACCGTCATAATTCAAACGTACTTCATATTCGGTGCCTGTCATGTTTTCATAAGTGCCGTGTATGTCAAACGAATCCGAACTGAATTTCACGCAGTCCTGTTCGGACGAACCCAGAAAACTCTTGCCGAAAGAAATATATGAAATTGCTTCAAGGATGTTTGTTTTTCCTTCTCCGTTCCTGCCGTGAATGAAGTTAAAACTGTTATTGAACGATATCTGCCGAGCGGCGTAGTTTCTGAAATTAACTAATTTAATATTTTTTAACAGCAATCTTTTATCTCTTTTAACCTACTCTGACCGGCATTATTAATTCCATGAAATCCTCCTGCGAACCGACCGGGATTGCAATCGTTGCTTTTGAAGGAGTGCTGAAAGTTATTATGACGTCATCAGTATCTATCTGCGACAGGCAGTCGAGCAGATAGTTAACATTAAATGCTATCGTAAAAAGTTCGTCTATTGTATCACCCGCTGTCGTTTTGAATTCGCAGCTGATTGTTTCTTCTCCTTCGCCTCCGCTTTCAGGGTTATCAGCTTTAATAGTCAGCTCGCCGTTCAATATATCAAACTTGACCTTGTTCGTAACTTTATCCGTAAATATGGATGCCCTTCTGAGCGAATTAATGAGTTCGTGCCTGCTAACAATGATTTTCTTGTCGTTGTCTTTCGGAATAACCGCTTCGTAATTCGGAAACGTATCGTCAATAAGTTTTGAATACAGGTACAGGTTATCGATTGAAAACTTGATAATTGTATTGTCATATTCCGCAATAAGTTTTGCGTCGGTAATCAGCCTTACAAGCAGGTCAACTGTTTTTACGGGAAGTATGAAATTTTCATCCTTGCCGTTTGAATGCGAGAATTCCTCGCTGTTGATTTTGCTTAACCTGAATCCGTCGGTCGCGACCAGCCTGAGTTCCGTTTTTCTCATGTCAAAAAATACGCCTGCCATATTTCTTCTAATTTCGTCGTTCTTAACGGAGTGTTTCACTTTCTGCAGGTATTTTCTAAGGACCGTTCCCGAAATTTCAAGCTTTGAAAGTTCTTCCTTGTCCTCGGGTACGGGATAGTCCTCGACGGGTTCACCGAAGAACTGGTATTTTCCGTTCTTGGAACTTATTGTTATTTTATTCTTGTCGTTTGACTCAATTTTAATTTTAATTTTTTCCGTTGCTTTTTTGAACGTCTTTACTGCCGCGTCCGCTGTTTTGCGCAGAGAGTCAGCAAAAGCAGCAAAAAGAGCCGTAAGTTCATCATCTTTCTTTTCTGCCGTTTTGTCCCTGTATTCCTTCAGCATATCTTCAAGTCCTGAGAAGGATTCTTCGGGTATGTAGCCTTTATACAAGATACTTTCGCCGTCAATCTTCACTCCGAGCTGGCTTAAATCGGGCACCAGGTCAGTTGTGACGAGCTTGCCGTAACCTTCTTTGTCGATTTTTTCCTTAACTACAACCGATTCGGTCTTTACGATAAGAGCTTTCAGAAGTTCGAGGAATTTCCGCGAAGGAACTGCAACAGCGCCGTTTTCGATGCCTTCAACTTCTATATCTGTTTTTAAAAATGCCTCAAGGTCGGTGGCAATAAGCATTAGTGTATTCCCTTCAAGGCTGAAATATATATTTGACAGCAGGGGAAGCGTGGAGTGGGAAGAACCCGGAACCACATAGTTCAATTTATTGACCGCATTGAATATTTTTTCGGCAGAAATGTTAAATTTCATAAAAAATAAATATAAATTTTATGGTTTAATTAATGAAAATACCTAAATTATTTTGAATTTACAATTTACAAGAAAACCCATTTTATACAGAAAAACAGCGGATTTTATAGAAAATCAGACTAATTTATATCGTCAGATTATGCAGATTAAAACGGATTATAAATAATGATTATCGGTAACTTTTGATTGAAAATTGGTAAATGATTTTTTACGGTGTATATGTAAACGTTTCCGGATTAAACCTAAATGTCTGTGTGAACGGTAATTGTTTTTCCTCGTTTGACAGGCAGTTCATAAGATAGAATGTTTTTTTTGAGTTTGGGTAATAATATTTGTACGCATCGTTATAATTTAGCGCGCTGATAAGGACCTGGCCGTAAACAGGAACAGGAAGATTGTGCACTAGAATGTTTGATTCTGAAGTATCATTCTGTACTTTACTATGAAGTTCTCTGAGTGATGTTATAAAATTATCCGAATAGTTTTCGTAGGAATTTCCTCTTAACAGAAGTGTTGACAGGTGCAAAAGTAAAAACAATACCAGGATTACATAACTTAATTTTTTACTCCTGAATCCAATGATAAAAAGAACCGAAATCACTGATGTGCCGAGTGCTGCAAGGAAAACAAACCTTTCTGCAACATGGTATCCCGCAAGATAAACTGCGACGGTAGAAAGAAATATCAACAGGGGGAAAATAATTCCCGACTTCAGCTTTCTGATTACAAAAAACAGAACCGCAGATACAAACAACCCGGCAAATGATGCTATAATCAGGAACAATGTTCTGTTTTCACCGCCTGAAATTAAACTGCGCAAAGTATCATAGTATTCAAATCCGAAAAAGTAAAACACAAATTTTAAGGGAAAAAACGAAATAAGCATGAAATGAAAACTCTTATATAGAAATCCTGTTATGCTTAAATCAACACCGCCGACTTTGTGGTAAAAGTTTCCGTAATCTGCGGGATGCGCAACTATAAGCAAAGCCCCGTACAGGGCGATAGGAAAAACGGAAGTGATCATCAACTTTTTCATATTCCTTTTCTTAAGAAAATAATAAAATACTAACAGCAGCGGAATGTAATAAACAGATGATTCTCTGAACATAAGCGAAAACGTAAATAACACCGCAGATAAAATATAATTACTGATTTTGCCGTTATTACTAAAGCAGTAAATGCCTGCGAGAATCAAGAGGTCCGCTATAAGTATGTTCAGACAGTTTGCAATGAAAAGTACTTCCGAGTGGACAGCGAGGACAGAAAACAGAACTGCAGAGAAAAATGAAACTGTGCGCGAATAAAACCGCGGATGTAAAATCCTGTAAATAACCAATGCAGTAAAGACATTCAGAATAGCGGCAAGAACGCGGTAAGGAAGATAATAACCACCGAAAAATACAAACATAATTTTCATCAGAATAATGAAAAGCGGCCTGTAAAATCCAAAAGGGCCGGCTGACGTAAAAAATTCCCGGATGCTGTTATATTCCATGCTTTCCATAAAATTGAGCCACGAATAATCATCCGCAAACGGAGGAGTGCCGGCAAATATCAGAACAGGTATTGCGGCAAATATAACTATAAGGCTGTAAAGGTATTTCCCGCTTATATTTTCAAAATCTATTTTCACTAAATGAAGGGTTAATCAAGTTATCAATTCGCGTATAAAAATAAAAGCGAATTTTATCCGCGAAAAAAGATAAATAAGTGCAATTCTCTGCAGAGAATACAGAACAAGAACTTTATTTTGTTAATTGAATTATTTTTATGATGCTTTATATCTATTTTCTCCGTATGAAAATTTATTTCGTTTTAATTGCGGCGGTATTATTCATGGTTTCAGGGTGCGGAAAAGAAAGGCGGGAAACCATTGCAGAAAAGAAACAGGGGCCCGATAGTTCCTCGGTTATCATATCATATACCGTTAGCGGTGGAGGACATGGTTCCATTATTATGACCAAAAAGGGGCTGCTGGCGCGTTTCGAAGTAAAGAAGGTTACGCCTGACGGGAATAACGTGGAATCAATTTTCTACGCTGATAACTATGTATATTTTTACATAATAGCTGAGAACGGATTGCAGCCCGCGAAGATGATTGTATCAAAAGACATCGATTACAGGAAAAGTTTCGCGTCGTTTTTTGACGCTGCCGAATACACTCAATACCTCACTTCAGGAGGAAAAGAAATTATCTCCGGAAAAGAGTGCGAGAAGTTTATTTATAAACCCGACGGTTCTTCATTCTGTGTTTATAATAAAAATTATGTGCTGAAAGCGGTTTTTGACGGGGCTGTTATAGTCGCAGAATCAATAAATGAAAATCCGCAGATTGATGATAATTTTGTCAAAGTTCCCACAGAATTGAATTTCATAGATATTTCAAAAGGGCAGAAGTAATACACCGTTTTTAACTTTAACAATTCTATAACCATCAGTTTGTGAGGGCGTAAATGATAATGTTCGTTCCCATTTTAAAGGACTCTTCTCTTTTTTCCTGCGGGTCATCGTGCTCTCGGGGGTCAGCCCACCCGTCTGATATATTAGTCTCATATGTGTAATAAACGCACAATCGACCGTTTATCCAGTACCCGAATCCCTGCGGCGGTTTTGAATCGTGTTCGTGAATCTTTGGCAGTCCGTTAGGAAACCTGAAATGCGAATTGTAAATTTTGTGGTCAAACGGCAGTTCACGCATTTCATCTTTAGGAAAAACTTTTTTCATTTCGCGCCGGAAAGATTCGTCCATGCCGTAATCATCGTCAGCGTAAAGAAATCCCCCGCTTTCAAGATACTTTCTTAATCTTTTAATTTCGCCGTTTGAAAACTCTATGTTTCCGTGTCCCGTAAAGAGTATAAAAGGATAATTAAAAATGTCGTCGGATGCAATATCCGCCGTATAAAATTTCGGCACGTCAACATCTATCAAGGTATTCTTCTTAAGGTAATTCATCATGTTGACTTCAGCCGAAGGGTCGTTATACCAGTCGCCGCCGCCCGAATACTTTAACCGTGCAATTCTGAACTTATCCGAATTGTTTTGTGCAAAAGAATTACAATTCATGGAACACAAAAAAAGCATGAACAGAATTGTAAAAAGTTTCCTCATTTTACTTTGGGCAGTTCAAGAGAAGTGTCTGTTCTTTCGACATCCCGCCAGATTGACTGGCAGGGAAAATTGTTTTCGTACAGCGCCTTTGATATCATAACAGAATCAATTTTCGGGTTCTTAAGTTCTGTAAGCATTTTCAGATGCGAATAATTCCCGATTCCGCCGGCTGAAGTTATTCTGAGGTTATTTGTGTTTTCTGCAATTTCTATAAGCCTTTCAACAAAAGGTCCGCAGCAGTTCCCGACGCGCGTAACATCCTGGTAAATAATACGCTTTACGCCGATACCGTCCATCATTTTCGCAAATTCAAGAGGAGTGCTGTCAGTGCTGTTTATCCATCCGTCTGTAACAACGCTGTTAAGTTTTTCGTCTATTCCGATAATGATTTTCGATGCTGAATATTCCTTTATGATTTGTGAAACCAGGCCGGGATTTGAAATAGCAGCAGTACCTATTACAATCCTGTAAACTCCGAGTTCTTCGATAATACGTTTCGCGGTGTCAAAATTACGTATACCGCCTCCAAGCTGAACAGGTATATCAACCGAGTTGCAGATTTCCTTAATTATGGAATAGTTTTTCATTTCACCGTGTATGGCGCCGCCAAGGTCGGTGATATGAATGCATTTGAAGTTTTCTTTGCGGAAAAGTTTCGCTACGGTCACGGGATTATCCGAGTAGAAATTTGTGGTTTCATAATGCCCGTGAAACAGGCGCAGGCACTTTCCGTTTTCAATATCTATTACCGGTATTACTAGCATAAACTATTTTTTAATAATTGCCAGTTTGCCTTTACCAACTTTACTGCCGTCCTGTGTAAATCCGACTACCATATAAATTCCGGACGGCGGGTAATTTCCCTTTTTATCCCTTCCGTCCCATGATGCAATCTTTCCTCCCGGAGAAGGAAATTCTGCTATAACATCTCCGCTCAGCGAGAGAATTTTTACGGAAGAATTTTCAACAAGACCGTCGATTTTAAGGTTAACGTTTGCAGGCACAACAAAGGGATTCGGAGAACAGATTATTTTATCAAATTCAGCAAGAGGTGCTACTGCATCTGTCTGTACTGACGATAATCCGTTAAGCGTCCCGAAATACGCCCTGCCGTCGATACTGCTGACCGCAATCGAATTAATCTGATTGCTGAGCACGGGGCTGTTTGTTACGTTAAACTGTTCAATTAAAGTCGTTCCGTCTGAAGACAGATGAAACACTCCGTTATTATCCGTTCCAATCCATTTCTGGTTAAGGATATCAACTGAAATGCACCTGCAGTTTTCAGTGAACGGAACTTTCAGGTTGCCGGAAATAATTCCGAGTTTCTGCGCGGCGGGTTTATTTGACGGATTCTGAATTGCGGCAAGCGGATTACTTATAATAAATACCCCGTTGTTTGTCGAAAACCAGACTTCATTGTTCTTATCAATTACTACTCCTGTAATATCCTCAACCCCGACTTCATTTGTGAAATAAATACCGTATATATCATCATTCGGATTTGCCAGCGTTCCGTTTTCATTAAAGAAATACAGGCCCCTAGGCGACATTTCTCCCGAAACAATCCACTTTGTGTTGTAATTATCGATCGCAACCTGTTCAAAATTTGTTGCCAGCACTATACTCGGGTTCTGGTACCCAGTAAAAACAGAATCGTCGGTATTAAGGTACAGATTTGTCTGATTGATTGTCAGGAAAAAACTCATCCAGAATTTTCCTGCATTATCAAACGCGCCGCCGAAAGGAACGATGAAATTTGGATTGCCCGGAATCCCGGGGAGATTTGAGTTCGAGGCATTAAAATTTTTAATCGTATTGCCTGCGATTCTAGTCGGCCCTCCTCCGAAACTCATTGCCCAGACAACACCGTTTCCGGCAATAATCCTTCTGAAAAAGTTGCTGCTGCCTATTTCAGGGTGCGAAGCTGTTGTGTATGAATACCAGGTACTGCCGTCGAACTTGTAAAATCCGGCATCGGACTGTCCGCCTGCCGCCCATACATTGCCGTCCAGATCTATGGAAATATTATCGAACGAATTTCTGTAAGGGCAGTTCGGATAAACTGCTGACTGAATGCCGTTTCTGCTGATAAGCAGTCCGTTTTCAAAAACACCGGCAAGGGGGTTGTTTGAATTATCCGCTCCGAGAGAAAGGTAATTAGCGCCCGAAGCATATAAATTTATCTGGTTGAGGTTGCTTTTGTTTGCATAATACACTCCGCTGCCCGAAATAAAGAAAAGATTGTCGCCTGCTTTTTTTATATCTTTTGTGGTCTTGTTGCTTACCGAAGGATTCGGATAAATCACCCAGTTAGTGTTGTCAAAATATACAAATCCTGAATCCGCACCGCAAAAGACTTTATTGTCAAAAGATTCCATGCACCTTACATTTGAAATCATCGGATAAAGATTGTAATTTATCCAGGAAGACGGGTTGTTAAGGTTCGTATTATACAGTCTCGCATATGCTATTCCTGAAACCGTACCCGCAAAAATCTTGTCGCCGTATATTGCAAGTGAAGTTACCTTGGTCTTGGTTGTATAGTTTCCCAGCTGATAATAAGGTGCATCAATGAAATTTAATGTCGTAACTGAAATTTTCTGGATACCGTAACCTGTTGCCGCGAACATGTATTGTCCGACCTGGACAAAATCGTTTATTGATTTATTTGACTCATTTGAGTTTTTTATGTCATAAATATACCTGAAAGTACCGGAACCGTAATTCAGGATTGATATTGAACCGTCGGAGGCGCCAATCCAGAGACGGTCAAGCGAATCAACAAAAACTGCTGTTATGTTATTACTGAGAAGGCCGTCAAGGTTTGTGTATTTCTTCAGGACGTTTCCTGAAGACAGGTCAACGACAAAGAGTCCGCCGTTTGAACCGCAATACGCAATAGGGGCATTTTTATCGACCGCAATGCTTACAACATTTTTAAAATCCGTGTAATTAGTCCACTTATTGTTTGATTCGGGTGAAAATTCCGCAACTACAAATCCGGGGGCCAGGTACAATAAAAAAAGCCAGATTGCGATTTTCTTCAAATTCATAAAGCTAAAATTTAATTAAAAAGTAATAAAAAATCCGGCTGACGATAATAATTATTTGTTTAATATTCGGTTACAATATGAACTTTTTAATTAATAAAATCAATTGAAAATACAGAAAACGGCAGAATTCGGTGCTTAACAGATTCGTTTTAAAGCATTTTTTCCTTAGTTGTTTTAAGATTTATAATTTTTCCGGTAAATAAAAATTAAATATAAAAAACATATATCAAGAATATTAAAATCCGATTGTAAAAAGAACTGTTGAACACTTATTGGATTTTTAATATACTTATCAAACTTTAGATTTAATAATGTGTATTTTCAGCAGTTATTTCCTGCTGTTTCTTTTATTTTTTATCTTTAATATTTTATTTATAATGAATTATCCCAAATATCGCAATATAATCTGGTCTTACTGTGCTGAATTCGTTGTATAAAAAAGTTATCTTTACTACTAATAAAAACTGAACATTACACGAAATGAAAGGAATTATTTTAGCAGGCGGTTCCGGGACGAGAATGTACCCTGTTTCGAGGATTTACAGCAAACAGCTGACACTTATTTACGATAAACCGCTGATTTATTATCCTCTTTCCATATTAATGCTCGGAGGAATCAAAGATGTCCTGATTATATCAAATGCGGAAACCATACCGCTTTACCAGAAACTATTTGAAGACGGAACGCATCTCGGAATGCACATTAGTTACGCAGTTCAATCGGCGCCGAACGGCATCGCGGAATCGTTTATTATCGGAGAGAAGTTCATCGGAGATGATGACGTAACACTCATTCTCGGCGACAATATTTTTTACGGCAAATTAGATTACCTTTACGATGCAATCGAAAATAATACGGGCGCAACGATTTTCGGGTACAGGGTTACTGACCCCGAGAGATACGGAATAGTGGAATTTGACAAGGATGAAAATGCCATTTCAATCGAAGAAAAACCAAAAAATCCGAAGTCTAACTATGCGGTTCCCGGACTTTATGTTTATAATAATGAGGTTGTTGAAATTTCAAAGAACCTTAAACCATCACCGCGCGGAGAACTTGAAATAACGGACGTCAACGTCGAATACCTAAGGAAGAAAAATCTTAAAGTTGCCAAAATCGGGAGGGGTGTTGCTTGGCTGGATACGGGAACGCCTGTTTCACTACTTCAGGCGTCAAATTTTTTCGGTGTAATCGAAGACAGGCAGGGGCTGAAAGTTGCGTGTATAGAAGAGATTGCATATAAGATGGGATTTATCACTTTCAGCAACCTTGAAAAAATAATCAGCAACATTCCTAAGTCGGATTACAGAGACTATCTTGAAAGAATAATAAAAGACTGATGGAATTTGCAAAAACGAAACTCGACGGAGTTTTAATACTCAAACCGAAAGTATTTCCTGACGAAAGAGGATATTTTTTTGAATCGTACAGTGAAAAAATTTTCCACAACGAAGGAATGTATCTGGACTTTGTTCAGGATAATATCTCCTTTTCAAAAAAGGGGACGATTCGCGGGCTTCATTATCAGGTCGGGGAAAATGCCCAGGGAAAGTTCTGCCAGGTGCTTTCGGGAAGAGTAATTGACGTTGCGGTTGATATACGTTTCGGTTCACCGACATTCGGCGAGCATGTTGCTGTTGAACTCTCGGATGAAAACCATAACCAGATATGGATCCCACCGGGATTCGCGCACGGATTTTCCGTTCTGTCAGATACCGCAATATTCCATTATAAATGCACAGCTATTTACAGCAAGAAAGATGAACGCGCAATACTTTTTAACGACAGCGATCTCAATATAGACTGGAAAGTTGACGTCCTTAACATTTCTGAAAAGGATTTAAAAGGCACCGCCTTCAAAGACATTGGAAAAGATTTTTTATACACAGATTAAAACCAAAATTTTATGAATATATCAGTAATCGGAACGGGATATGTCGGACTGGTTTCCGGAACATGCTTTGCGGAAATGGGAAACGACGTAATCTGCATTGACAACGACCCTGATAAACTTGTCAAGTTTAAAAATGCCGAAGTTACAATATACGAACCCGGGCTTGAAATAATTTTTAAGCGTAACATTGAGAAAAAGCGGTTATCGTTCACGGACAACCTGAAAGAGGCCGTTCTGAAAACGGACGTTATTTTTCTCTGCCTGCCTACACCGCAGGGAGAAGACGGCTCGGCTGACCTGCAGTATGTTCTCGGGTCGGCAAGAGAAATCGGCAAAATAATGAAAGACAGCGGAAATAACGATTATAAAATCATCGTGAATAAAAGCACTGTCCCCGTCGGCACGGCGAAACTTGTTGAAAATGAAATTAAAGCGGGCGGATACGAAAATTTTGACGTGGTTTCAAATCCCGAATTTCTCAGGGAAGGTTTTGCGGTAACGGATTTCATGAAACCGGACAGGATTGTAATCGGCTCGGACAGTCTGAAAGCTTTCGCCAAGATGCGCGAACTCTACGAACCTTTTGTAAGGCAGGGCAATCCGATAATTGAAATGAATATTGCAAGTTCAGAAGTTACAAAATATGCCGCGAATTCATACCTAGCCATGAGAATCACATATATGAATGAACTTGCAAACTTCTGTGAAACTGTAGGCGCGGACGTTGACCTGGTCAGAAAAGGTATGGGTACAGATTCGAGAATAGGAAAGCGGTTTCTTTTTCCCGGAATCGGTTACGGCGGAGCCTGTTTTCCGAAAGACGTCAATGCATTTATAAAAACGTCGACTGACAACGGTTCTGAACTTTCACTGTTAAAAGTGGTTGATAAAATAAACAAGGCGCAGAAACTCGTATTGTATAAAAAAGTAATGAAACATTTCGGCAGCATTAAAGGGATGCATTTTGCGGTATGGGGGCTTGCGTTCAAACCTAACACAGATGACATGAGAGAAGCGCCTTCGGTTGCAATAATAAAGGAACTGCTCAAAAGCGGAGCGACCGTCAGTGCATACGACCCTGCGTCAATGGAAACGGCAAAATTTTACCTCGGAAACACTATAGAATATTCTGAAAACGAATACGCGGCGCTGAATAACGCAGATGCGCTTCTTATAATGACGGAGTGGAACGAATTCAGGAATCCCGACTTTGACGAAATCAAAGAAAATCTTAAGAACCAGGTAATATTCGACGGCCGAAACATTTTCTCCGTTGAAAAAATGAAAGAAACAGGATTTACATATTACAGCATAGGAAGAAAAGCAGTTAAGAGTTAAAAGTTAAGAGTTAATTCAATTAATAATTACCGATTATCAATTACCAATTTAAACGGAATCAGTAGTGTAGGTCGCTGGCATACCTGCGACCAATTTTCGTCTGTCATTCCGGCATGCTCTTAGCCGGAATCCATGAAGAAAAACAGGAAACTGTAAAATTAACATTTGAAAGCAATTACCAACTAAATAAAATAATGGAATCAGGAATCAAAAAAGTTTTAATCACGGGCGGAGCGGGATTTCTCGGTTCGCACTTATGCGACAGGTTTATAAAAGAAGGATATCACGTTATAGCAATTGATAACCTTAGCACCGGTTCCATAAAAAACATAGAGCACCTGTTTCCGTTACAAAATTTTGAATTTTATTTTCATGACGTAACAAAATTTGTTCATATTCCGGGAAACCTCGATTACATACTTCATTTTGCATCTCCTGCTAGCCCGATTGACTACCTGAAGATGCCGATACAGACACTGAAAGTCGGTTCGCTTGGAACGCACCATCTTCTCGGACTGGCAAAAGAAAAGAAAGCGGCTTTCCTGATTGCCTCCACTTCTGAAATATACGGCGACCCCGATGTTCATCCGCAGAAAGAAGAATACTGGGGCAATGTAAATCCTATCGGTCCGCGCGGCGTTTACGACGAGGCAAAGCGGTTCATGGAAGCTATAACAATGGCATATCACAGCTATCACGGACTGGATATCCGCATTGCAAGAATATTCAACACGTACGGTCCGCGGATGAGGCTTGATGACGGTAGGGCTTTGCCGACATTCATGAGGCAGGCAATTGAGGGCGAAGACATTTCGGTTTTCGGAGACGGAAGCCAGTCGCGGTCGTTCTGTTACGTGGACGACATGATTGACGGCGTGTACAGGCTCTTGCTCAGCGATTATGTGAATCCCGTAAACCTCGGAAATCCGGAAGAAATAACGATTAAAGAGTTTGCAGAAGAAATCATCAGACTAACGGGTACAAAACAGAAAATCGTTTACGAAGAACTCCCTGTTGACGACCCGAAACAGCGCCAGCCCGACATTTCAAAAGCAAAGAAAATCCTCGGCTGGGAACCAAGGGTATCCAGAGAAGAAGGAATAAAAATCACTTACGAATACTTCAAGCGCATTTTAGGGAAATAATTACCCCGTAAGGGTAACACGTCTGTAGCATTAATATCGGACAATATTCAGTACTTCGTTATGAGTACAACGTAAAGATTTTACATGTACCACTCCTAAAGGAGTGGAAATCATAACGTGCTTTCATTCTACAAATATCGTACCCCTATCGGGGTTAAACAAATCTCATTTTTGTATGTCAGATCTTTTTAACTGACAGTAATTTTTGTCAATATGTTGCTATTATTAATTCAGTAATGCTTGATGTTAATCGAAATAATTACCCCGCAGGGGTAACACATCTGTAGCAATAATATCGGACAATATTCAGTACTCCGTTAGGAGTACAACGTAAAGATTCTACACGCACCACTCCTAAAGGAGTGGAAATCATAACGTGCTTTCATTCTACAGACATCGCACCCCTATCGGGGTTCATGCGTCTCTTAAAATTTTTTACACTTTTAATTCATCTGTGTTTCGTGGTCGCAGGCATGCCGGCGACCTACACAGAAGGTCATTTTTATTCTTTAGTATTCTCCGTTTTGAAATGCTCTTATTCTTCAGTTTTGCATTTTGCGTTTTTCAATTTGTGCAATCGTTGTTGTATCTCAGCTCTTTTAACCTGATATTAGTTTGCACGGGATACGATTTATAGTGACCATTTAATCCGGTTTTCTTAACTATTTTTTACTTTTTGATTTTTAATCTGTATTTTATATATTTTATTTTTTATCTGATGATTCAATTTTTAACTTTAAACTGCAACTTATAACTTTACACTTTAAACTTTTAACTGTTTTAATTGTCTTACTTTTTCCGCTTTTTCTTGCTAATTTTGTTTTTCGAAAAATTCCCTAAATACTAATGAGCTCGACCATATTTTCAAAAACAGCGCAATGCCTTATTCCGTCGGGAATCCGCAAAATTTCCGATAAAGTTAACGAGAGAATCGAAAAAGGCGAAAGGATTTTTAACCTTACCATAGGCGATTTTTCTCCGCGTGTTTTTCCGATACCTTCCGTACTGAAAGAAGAAATCAAAAAAGCATACGACGAAGACCAGACAAACTATCCGCCTTCGGAAGGCGTAATGGTCATAAGGAAAGCAATCTCAAGTTACCTTAAAGAGCGGGGCGGGTTTGAATACGGCACCGATGAAATAATAATCGGAAGCGGAGCGAGACCCCTTACATACACGCTTCTTAAAACGCTCGTCAACCCGGGCGAAAAGATTGTTTATCCCGCGCCTTCGTGGAACAACAACTGTTACGTACAGCTTCAGGATGCGGTTGACGTAAGCATCGAGACGAAATTCGAAAACAATTTTGTTCCGACCGCGGAAGAACTCAGGCCGCACATCGGCGACGCGGCGCTTATAGCTCTCAACTCGCCCCTGAACCCGAGCGGAACAGTATTCACAAAAGAAGCGCTTAAGGAAATCCTCGACATGATTGTCGAAGAGAACAGGAAGAGAAAAGCCGCAAACAGGAAACCGCTGTACGTTTTCTACGACATGATTTACTGGATACTCGTTTACGGAGAAACAAAGCATTACAATCCCATTGAAATAAATCCCGAAATAAGGGATTATATTGTTTTCATCGACGGAATATCAAAATGTTTTGCGGCGACGGGCGTCCGTCTCGGATGGGCATTCGGGCCGAAAGACATCATGAAGAAAATGAGTGCTATACTGGCGCATATCGGTGCATGGTCGCCAAAACCCGAGCAGATAGCAACTGGCAGGTTCCTCGACAACAGGAAAGCAGTTGACGATTTCTTTGAATACTTCAAGAGCGAACTTTTCACGAGGCTGAACATTTTCTACGACGGCATAATGAAAATAAAAAATGCGGGTTTCGACGTTGACGCAATTTATCCGCAGGGTGCAATTTACCTTACCGTAAAACTAAACCTTACGGGAAAGAAAACAGAAGAAGGCAAAGTGCTGAAAGATATTGACGGCATTCTCAGCTACATACTCGAAGAAGGAAAGATTGCTCTCGTGCCGTTCTACGCCTTCGGCGCAAGCAAGGATTCACCTTGGTTCCGCCTATCGGTCGGTACATGCAGTAAAGAAGAAGCAAAACTTGCCGCGGAAATACTGAAAGAGACTATAGAAAAACTGAAATAGGAATTACATCAAAATTATATCAAAAGGAGGAGTTTTCATTTCTCCTTTTTTATTGCTTAAATTTATTATTCCTGCTTTTATTTCTTTGCATTTTCGCAACAATTGATATAAATTATCGTTTAAAAATTAATACTTAATACTGATAAAATCCGACATGAAGAAACTTTTTCTCGCTGCAATGATTGCGCTATCTGTTTACGGCATTACGCCCGCGTTTTCACAAAATGAAGATTCGCTGACAATCAGAAACATATATTCCGAGGCGCTCACAAGTTTTGAGGCGTACAATGACCTGAAGCATCTGTGCAAGCATTATCCCGGAAGGTTAACTGGCTCGAAACAATCGGTCAACGCCGCGAACTGGATTTTCAACCTGCTTGAGCAGATGAACGCTGACAATGTTTACATGCAGGACCTGATGGTTAGGAACTGGGTACGGGGAGAAAAGGAATATGCCTGCGCATACAGCAAATCGCACGGCAAAGTGGAATTCAACGTCTGCGCTCTCGGGATTTCTACGGGTACGGGTGAGAAGGGAATCAGAACCGGAATAGTCGAAGTAAAAAGCTTTAACGAACTGAGGAATCTCGGCCGTGAAAATGTTCAGGGTAAGATTGTATTTTTCAACCGCGCGGCGGACCAGAGGTGGATTACGACGGGCTACGGATACGGAAGTTCTGTTGACCAGCGCGTAAGAGGGGCGATTGAAGGCGCAAAACTGGGCGCGGTCGGGGTTGTCGTCCGCTCTGCTACGGTCAGCCTCGACAAATTTCCGCATACGGGCGTCATGCGGTACGTTGATACGCTTGAGAAAATTCCCGCGATAGGAATCTCAACGATGGACGCGGATTACCTTAGCACGCTGATAAAAGACGAACCGGATATTGAATTTTATTTCAGGACAACGTGCCATCAGAATTCTGACGTTCCGTCCGTAAATGTAATAGGTGAATTAAGGGGAAGTGAAAAACCCGAAGAGATTATTTTAATCGGCGGGCATCTTGATTCATGGGACCTTGGCGAAGGAGCGCACGACGACGGAACGGGAATTATTCAAACTATGGAAGTGTTTAGAATTTTTCAATCTCTGGAAATAAAACCAAAACATACAATTAGGTTCGTTGCTTTTATGGACGAAGAAATAGACCAGCAAGGCGGAAGGAAATACGCCGAACTTATTGCAGTAAAAAACGAGAAACATATTGCGGGAATCGAAGCAGACGGAGGAGGATTTACTCCGCAGGGATTTTCAATAGAAGGAACAGACGAGCAGGTTGCAGCAATTAAAAAATTTCAGCAGTATTTTGAGCCGTATTTGCTGTTTCGTTTCGTTAAAGGCGGAAGCGGTGTCGATATAAGTTTTCTTAATAAGATGGGATTTCCTCTGATTGGGTTGATAGTGGATTCGCAGAGGTATTTTGATTATCACCATTCCGGAAATGACGTATTTGAAAACGTCAACAGGCGCGAAATGCAGCTTGGAAGCGCGGCAATCGCAGCGATGGTGTATTTGATTGATAAATTCTTCGAATAGAAAACAGAAAACAGGAAAACAGGGAAACAGAAAATAGTTAAAAATGGTGTATTTGTGAATTGGTAAATTCGGGAACTGGTGGATTAGGAAATCCGTGAATTGGGAATCCGTGAATTGGGAAATTGGAAAAACATTTTTACGGTTTATAGTATCAGAAAATAATAGCAAAGTAATATATGAAAAAGAAAAATACATGCGAATGGCCGAACAACAATCCGCTGATGATTGAATATCATGACAAGGAATGGGGCGTGCCGCTTCACGTCGACAATAAACTTTTCGAGTACATGATACTCGACGCATTCCAGGCAGGGCTGAGCTGGAATACAATAATCAACAAGCGGCATAATTTCAGGAAGGCATTCGATAATTTTAACCCCGTGAAAATATCGAAATATGATGACAGGAAAATACAGTCCCTGCTGAACAACGCCGGAATAATCAGGAACAAGCTGAAAGTGCATGCCGCAGTTAATAACGCAAAGGCGTTTCTGAAAGTGCAGAAGGAATTCGGAACGTTTGACAAATACATCTGGCAGTTCACGGACGGAAAGACGATTGTAAACAAATGGAAATCGATAAAGGAACTTCCGGCTAAGACAAAAGAATCTGACGCAATGAGTAAGGATTTACTGAACAGAGGGTTTAAGTTTGTCGGTTCGACAATATGCTATGCGTTCATGCAGGCTGCGGGAATAGTGAACGACCACGTTACAACGTGTATCAGGTATAAGGAAGTACAGGGAAAATAAAAAATAAAATATTAAATATAAAAAATATGCTTTAGGCAATCCCAGAGGGATTGAACTTTGGATAACCCCCAATGAAATTGGGGGTGCCAGAATATGACTACCAATTCCAACCCTGACAGGGGTTGAACTGTTCCGTTTATGTTTTGTTCAACCCCCTTCGGAGTTGTATTTATCTGCTTATCTTTACTCCTGGCTGCGCCGGGGGTTATCATGGTTCAACTCCTGCGGAGTTGAAAAGCAAAACTATAATAATAATAATCACAACGCAGATACTTATTAACATCTTGAATCAGATAAAATACTGATAGCGCATTAGTTCAACTCCCGCAGAGTTGAAATAGCAATACGAAAATACTGATAATCCCACTTCAGATACTCAATTACACCTTGAAATGGTAAAAACGCTTTTGCCAATCAGAATATACATGTCCGCATTTCTGAATTCTTGATTTGTATAATTTATAT
>Ga0209450_10000319_pt1 | contig 25673 bp, 18 predicted proteins | sample FrelakmetLWP11LW_FD_187149 | JGI IMG/M metagenome (GOLD analysis project Ga0209450, IMG submission 187149) | Freshwater lake sediment microbial communities from the University of Notre Dame, USA, for methane emissions studies - LWP11 LW (SPAdes)... | ecosystem: Environmental > Aquatic >...
AAAAGGGTAACGATAATAATAATGGGACCTCCGTGAAGGCGCCCTGGAAAACTGTTGATCGGGTAAGTGCCGTATTTTTTCGTCCCGGGGACCGGATCCTTTTCAAGGCAAATTCCCGCTTCGAGGGCCATCTGTGGCCAAAGGGCAGGGGAACCCAGGATAATCCGATCATAATCGACATGTATGGCGAAGGAAATAAGCCTGTTATCGATGCAAAAGGATTCTTTAACGAAGCCCTGTTATTATACAATACCGAATGCTGGGAGATAAATAACCTGGAACTTATGAACAAAGGGAAAGGTACCCCCCCGTTCCGGGCAGGTGTAAACATAAAGATCGATAATTTTGGAATTGCCAGACATATACATCTGAAAAATCTCATTATCAAAGATGTAAATGGAACTCCTTACAAGTATGCAAAAGGACCGGATATAATTAATGAAGATTATCAGGTAGTGGGCAGACTTGGTTTTGACACAGAAAGCTGGAGATGTGGAGCAGGCATCAGATTCACCAATATGGGCGATTCGATCAACAGCCGGTTTGAAGACCTGCTGATTGAAGGTTGCCAGTTGGCAAGAACCGACCGTGATGGTATAGATTTATATAGCGCCTATCTGGATCACGGGAAAAACTGGTTCCCGAATAAAAAAGTCATAATCCGGAATAACCTTCTTGAAGATTTTGGAGGTGATGGCATAGTAGTAAGAGGGTGCGACAGCGCTCTTATAGAGAACAACGTACTTCGTTATGGTCGTATGCGCTGCCCCGATTATGCTGCAGGTATATGGCCATATGCCAGTCACAATACAGTTATACAGTTTAATGAAGTGAGCCATATGCATGGTGTACTCGACGGAATGGCTTATGACTCGGATGTCCATTGCAGGAATACTATTTTCCAGTATAACTACAGCCATGACAACGATGGAGGGTTCCTGATGGTCTGTGGAGGAAGTAATAATAAAGGGACTATTGTACGGTACAATATCAGCCAGAACGATAAACACAGAATAATATATCTGACTGGCCCTGTCGAGGGAGTGGAGTTCTATAATAATGTGATCTATCTCGGAGAAGGACTTGACGAGTATTCTTTCTGGTGTCCCGGCGGAGATAAAGTACCTGCCGACCCGGCAGCGAATATCCATTTCGCGAATAACATATTATATTATAAGGGTAATGGCCGGTACAACCTGGGAGGCAGATCAACCAAAAATATAACTAATAATTATTTCTTTGGCAACCATTCCGGTCTGCCCAAGATTCCCGGGAATTTTTATAACGATCCCGGATTAGAAAATCCCGGTTCCGGTGGTGACGGATTTGGTACATTGGATGGATACCGGTTACGCGCAGGTTCTCCTGCCATTGATGCAGGATTTATTTTTGAGAATATGGGTAACAGAGATTTTACAGGTAACATGGTGCCGTCAGGGGAAAAACCCGACATAGGGGCTTTTGAGAAGAAGAATGATTAAAAAAAATAATGTTATTATTAAAAAATCATACCAACCGGTGTCGTGTCAGCTTAATTTTGACGGATCGTATGGAGCAGGCAGAAGGCAGCAGGGATAAGGCAGAAATCAGGCACTTTAATCATTTCAGGTAAAGTCTGAAAGGAGAATTTATTAGAAATTTTTTAATTGTGAATAATAAAGTTCTGGATATGAAACAAATATGTTTATTGTTTTTTTTGATTATCCCATTTGTATCAGAAGCTGCTGTTTATAACGTCCTTGATTTCGGGGCAAAGTGCGATTCCGCTTTTGATAATAGAATTGCCTTTCAGGCGGCAATTGATAAAGCTTATGAAAACGGTGGAGGAACTGTTATTATTCCATCCGGCAGATACATGCTCAGTGGTATTGACATCAAAAGTAATATCACACTTGAGCTGCAGGCAGGGGTTTATCTTCTGGCAAGCAAGGATTTGGGAGCCTATGTCGCTCATCCGGGTATTAACACGCTTGGGAATAAGGTTGTCAGAAAATTTATGATTTCTGTTTTCAATGCTGTAAATGTAACGATTTGTGGCAAAGGAATTATTGATGGCCAGGGGAAGTATTATTGGCTGCCGGATCAAATCCCTCCGGCATGGATCAAGGCAAAAAACGAGCGGCCTAATGCTTTGTTGGAAGTGACGAATTCTGAAAATGTAACAATCAGGGATATTATACTTATCGAATCACCACACTGGACCTGCCACATCCTGCATTGTAAAAATGTCATTATTGATGGCATCACGATCGACAACAGCCTGTACGCACCAAATGCCGATGGAATAGATATTACAGGTAGTAAACTGGTTCGTGTTTCCAACTGCAACATTAAAACCTGCGATGATGCCATTGTGCTGAAAACCTGGATGAATGGAGAATCGTGCGAAGACATAACTGTAACAAATTGTACCATGGAAACCCTTTGTGTAGCCTTAAAGATTGGCACGGAATCGTACAAAGATTTTAAACGAATTGCATTCAGTAATTGTTCTGTAAAAGCTGCATCACGAATATTTGCCATGTATGTGTTTGATGGAGGAACTGCTGAAAATATTGTAGTTGATAACATCACCGGCACAACCAATGCTCCATTGGTACTGAACAGGCCCATTCACCTTATGCTTAGCAAACGAAATACTGAATCAAGACCAGGAAAGATCAGAAACATCTTTATGTCCAATATGATATTTGAAACTGATGGACGCATCATGATGACAGCCATCGAAGATTCTTATTTGGAAAATATCCGGATAAGTAATCTGCATTTATCCTATCCTTTTATTGAAAACCCGGAAGAGACAGCAACTAATAGTTCTCAATTTCCGACAGGTATGGAACATATAACAAAGGCAAAAGCCGCAATTGTTGCTAAAAATGTCATGGATTTGTATATTGACAAGTTAACAATTTACTGGCCGGGAAAAGAAGTTCCTGAATACTGGCGAACACCTGTAAGAATTGTGAACGGAGATTTCGATAAAAAATTCAAGCCCGATTATTCAAATCCCAGACAGGCTGAATTCTCAGTTTTGTATGGAGAAAATCTGGTTGCCGGAAAGATTGATTTATCAAACGTGAAATCGTCATCGTCTGAAATTATACCATATATCGTTAAGGAGTCGTCTATAATCATTAATAAGTGAGTTGAGAAGAGAAGACTTTATCAAATTTTGTCTGACAGGTGTATATATATTTATAATACCTGAATTTCTTTTTGCAAAGAAAGATGATGACTTGCCGGATGTTTTATTGATAGGCGATTCGATATCTGTAGGCTATACCCCTTTTGTGCAGGAATTGCTGATGGGAAAAGCAAATGTTTTCAGGCCAATGCTGGACGACGGGAAACCTGAAAATTGCAGCGGAACAACAAATGGAGTTAATGAAATCGACCGGTGGATCGGTCATAAGAAATGGAATGTGATCCATTTTAATTTCGGATTACACGACCTTAAACATGTTGATCCCAAAACCGGAGAAGGATCATCAAATCCAAACCATCCGTTACAAGCTGACATTATGCAATATTCAAAAAATATGAAATTAATTGTCAGACGGTTAAAATCTACGGGTGCAAAATTGATTTTTGCAACCACAACTCCGGTCCCCAATAACACAACAAACCCCATGCGTGAACCTGAAAACGTACCCAAATACAATAAGGCAGCTCTGAAAGTCATGAAAAATGAAAAAGTAACCGTTAATGATCTGTATTCTTTCGCTTTACCAAAACTAAAAGAAATTCAAAGACCAAATAATGTTCATTTTACGGAAGAAGGAAGTAGAGAATTGGCATGGGAGGTCGCGAAAAAAATATTACAGTTTTTATGAACATATATTCACTTAAAAAGACTTAATTAACCATATCCTATAACCACAAAAAACATGAAGACCAATAAAAATATTTGTTTAACAATTGTCATGGCGGGTTGTATATATACCGCTGCCATATCACAGAAAAATGAGTCGCTCTTTCCTTCACAGTCAGGGATGCCTGTCGGGGTATATTATTACCCGGAACACTGGGCTCGTGATCAATGGGCGCGGGATATCAGAGAGATGGCAGATCTTTTACACAAGTACTGCAATAAGAATCAATGGATTACCATGAATTTTGCCTGCTGCAAGTTCCTTCCGCCGGTTGACCTGTTCCGAAAAAGGCCAGAATTATTATTGGTAATAAAATAGTTAATCCCGGAGGAGTGACAGTCTGGACTGAATAACAAACTAACCGAAAATAAGATAATCTCTTATGAAAAATGAACTGATAGCCCTGGTATCTGTTTTACTGACTTCCTGCATTGGTACAACCGGATCAAAAAATCCGGAAGCAGATAATAATCGTGACACGCTTGCAGTTTTGCAGAACAACAAAGTCATTCTGACTGTTTCTCTATACGGCGGAGCAATTACAGGATTTACATTCAAAGATGACAGCCTGAATCCATTTACATGGAAGCTCAGACCCGAAGAGATGCCTGAAAACAACAGAAAAGGAGCACCTTTCCAGGGTCATTTCCTGTGTATCGGAAGGTGGGGTTCACCAACGGATGGAGAAAAGGCTGCAGGCATACCTCATAATGGAGAACCATCAAATATCTGGTGGGAAAAAGATGAGCCCCTGAGTACTAACGTCCTGAATATGTCGGCACAACCAAAGCTTGAACAACTTTCGCTTCATCGTACGATAACTCTCTCTGATAGTGATGCATGCTTTGTTGTTGATGAAAGACTTTCGAATAACCTTAATACAGGGATATTTACGGCAATAGTACAACATGCAACAATCGGAACACCTTTCCTAGATGAGAAAACAATAGTGAGCAGTAATGCCTCTTATGGATTCAACCAGTCACTTATTAAGCACTCTCTGACGCAGTACGGTTATCAGTGGCCGGATGGCTATGCTGACACTCTCCGGACCAGGCTGGATCTGACAAAATCGGATCAAAGCTCCGGTTATGTTTCAACCCATATCCTCAAAGATGATTATGGCTGGATTACTGCCGCAAATACTGAACGCGGTCTGCTGACAGGCTATCTGTGGAAAACATCAGAATATCCGTGGCTCCATATCTGGCATGGTATTAAGGATGGAAAGCTATGGGCAAAAGGTCTGGAGTTCGGAACTACCGGACTTGGTGACACCTTTACTCCTGAAAAGAGAGCCGTAGTTGATTTCCACGGTGTAAATAATAATCAGTTCATAGATGCTAAATCATCGATCATAAAAAAGTATCTCTGTTTCCTAACAAAGATTCCTTCTGACTTCATAAAAACCGATTCGGTAACCTGTTCTGAAGGTCAGGTTATTGTTAATTACTTAACAGCAAAGGGTTCTTTTAAGACTATCTTCAATTTAAAAATCTGGTAAGTAGAAAATAATTGGTAAAAATGAAATTATCAAATCTGTTATTTCTGGTACCGGCAACAGGTCTTGTGTCGATAACAATACATGCACAATCGAAATTCAGGAAATCTGATCGGTTACCCAATATAGTTTTTATTTATGCTGATGATCTTGGATATGGAGATCCTGGCTGCTACGGTAATAATGATATTAAAACTCCTAACTTAGACAGGATGGCGAGGGAAGGGCTGCTTTTTACCAATTTTTATTCCTGTTCCCCTGTATCTTCGCCCTCACGTATCGGCTTTTTGACAGGGCGGTACCAGGTGCGTTCCGGGATCACAGAAGTATTGTTCCCTAATAGTTCAGGAGGTATTGATTCCTCAGAAGTGACTATTGCTGAGCTGCTAAAGGGGAAAGGCTATGCCACAGGGATAGTGGGTAAATGGCACCTGGGTCATTTACCGCAATATCTTCCTTTAAATCATGGCTTTGATTATTGGTTTGGCTTGCCTTACAGCAACGATATGGAATGGCAACCAAGGAAAGATCCCCCATTACCTCTCATCAGGAATGAAACAGTTGTTGATCAGCCGGCATATCAGAATACTCTTACCCAACGATATACTTCGGAAGCAATAAATTTTATATCCCGGAATAAAGACCATCCCTTTTTCCTTTATTTTGCTCATACTTTCCCGCATGTGCCGCTTCATGTCTCTGCTGAATTTAAACATACATCCTCTTCTTTGTATGGAGATGTTGTTCAGGAATTGGACAAGAGCGTCGGTGATGTTTTAAATATTTTGAAATTTTATGGATTAGAAGAGAATACTATTGTAATATTCAGCAGCGACAATGGCCCCTCCCTTCCTGGAAATGTGCCTGATTCTATCGGACACGGGAGTGCAGGCAGTTTAAAGGGATGGAAAGCCACAACTTTTGAGGGTGGGATAAAAGTACCGGTTATCGTTAAATGGAAAGGCAGGATAAAGCCCGGAACTCAAATTACCGATCCGGCTATTATGCTTGACTGGTTTCCGACCTTTGCCAGTCTGGCTGATTGTAAACCTGCTGGCAGAATAATCGACGGAAAAGATATCTCAGGATTATTATTCAATACAGGAAAGAGAGACGGCAATGAATTCTATTTCTATTTCGACGGGCAATTTGAAGCTATGCGTTCAGGAAAATGGAAATATAAAAAACCACATGGAGATTATAAACAAAAAGACTTGACTTCTCATGGCGATCTATTATATAATCTCGAAGATGATCCTGGTGAAACAACCAATTTAATTGATAAGTATCCTGAGATTGCAAAAGACATGATGATGAAAATGCAAAAATTCATTGCAAATCTTGGTTCATTGCCTGAACCTAAGATTAAGACATACGATAAATTTTAATTAACTTAAAATTATATTATATGCGATCAAAACTATTTTTGACTTTATTGTTGATTGGTAACTATCTTTCGATCGAAAAGCTGTCCGCACAAAAGATAATTTTCGACCCTTCGTTGGATTCATTATGCAAAGAACAACCTCAATCAGTAGTTGAAAGATGGAACACTAATTACATGTGGTATCCTGGTCAACTTAGCGCTCTCCTGCAAGATCAACTTCAATACAAATCAAAAGAAAGGGCGACAAATGTTGGGTATCCAGATTATTTTTATCAAAAAGAATCGATAGCCTATTTCCATAGACAGCTAAAATTAAAAGTTTCAACAACAATCAAATGGTCCGGACCGGATAGTATCATTTGCTATCTCAATGGAAAGCCCATTGATAAAACTTTACGTGAATATACCTTGCCTACCGGAAATACTGATTTGCTTTTTGAAGTATTTTCTGCAAAAGGATTGCCTTGTTTAATAGTGAATGGTTTGGGTGGCGATACTAAATATTGGGAAGTAAGTTTAGACAAAAAGAATTGGAATGCACCCGAATCTTACGCTAAATATAATTCTCCTTCTTTGCTTCCAAACAATATTCAGGAAATTACATTAGAGATAAAGCCTTATAAATATATCTTGTTTAACAATTCGACCAATGAAAATGGCATACTTACCATTGGTAAGGAAGGATGTACAATTGTTGATTTCTGGTACCCGGAAATAGGTTCTGTAAAACTGGAGGTAAAAGGAAATGGTGTATTATCATTCAATGTAGGTGAAAGTCCAGAAGAGGCTTTAAATAGAAATGCAAAATATTTTGAACAGAACCTTATTCCTGAATTTGTACTTGATGGCAAAACCCAGATCATTACTTTACCAGAAAGGGCCATCAGATTTCTTAAAATAGAAAGCACCGGCCAATGTACTGTAAATTCAATAAAATTTGAAGCCAAAGTTTGGCCGGTAGAGCATTTAATGAAATTTGAAAGTAATGATGAACGGCTAAACAGAATATGGAAGGTTGCTTCGGCTACTTTACGTTCGGCAATGCATGATTTTTATCTTGATGGCATTAAGCGGGACGGATTACCGTGGGCTATGGATTTAGTTCAGTCATCTTTAGTTGGTGATTACTTATTTGGAGACGAACAGATTTCACGCAATGGCCTTTCAATAGCATTGCTGCCTAAGAATCCCCAAAAAGGAAAAGTGCAATTGGTTGATTTCCCGCTTTATGCTTTGATAGGGTTTAAGCAAAATTATTTGTATTATGGTGATATTCAAACCTCGTTGCTTTTTAAAGACAGAATCATTGAACTTTTAGAGCTATATGAATCCATGCAGGATAAAAATGGTTTTATTTCAGGAGACAGTACGGAGTGGGGGCTTTTACCTTCATGGGCAACCATGTTGGGTCCGGACAACAATGAAAAATCGACATACGCACAAATGCTTTTGTACGAAAATTTTTCTACCGGAGCATATTTTGCTAACTTATGGGGTGATAAAAAATTAGCTCGAAAGTATAACGAAAAGTCAGTTCAATTAAGAAAAAACATCCTGAAACATTTTTGGAATGAAGAAAACCAAGCTTTTATCAATGGATATTATCCTAATGGTGAGAAAGATAATAGAATTTCTCATCATGCGCAGTTTTGGGGTATTTATACTGATATGTTTCCGGATTATGCATATAAAAACTTATTTGAGAACATACTTCCGAAAATGACCTATTATCAAGAAACTTACAGTATCGAAAAAGGATTCGAATATTTATCGTTTATCAAAGCCAATCAAGTGGACAAGTTGATGGCAATTATCAACGATGTTTGGGGCGGCTGGGTAGATAAAGGTTTTACGAGGTTCCCTGAAAATATCTTTCCGAAGGCCAGCAGGCAACAACACCTTTCATTTTATGGCCGGCCTTTCGGTATGAGCCTTTGCCATCCTTGCAATGGTGTTCCGCCCATTATTGCAATACTCCATGGTGTTCTTGGCTTTTCACAGTCAGACCAAAAGATTAACGAATATACAATTAAACCTAATTTAGTCAATTTAAAATGGGTCGATGCAAGGATTCCTGTAAAAGAAGGCTTTATTATACTTCATATCGATGAGGAAAATAACAGTTTCATTGAAATTCCAAAGAATTGTAGCGTCAATTTATTGGATTTTAGAACATCAAAAGTGAAAATGAAGCTGGATAAAGCTGGAAAATATGATTTTAGGTATTAGTACATACTTTATATTATCTTACAAAAAGGATGAACAGCATATAAATATTATACATTAAAACATATTCATTAATTTATTATGAAACGGACATATAGTAAAACAATCCCATGTCCTGCTTTTTATTCATGTCTTATGGGGATTATTCCATCTTTAATAACAGGATGTTCTTCACAGTATAAAGATCAAAAGCCCAATGTAATATATGTATTTGCAGATGAATGGCGTGCACAGGATACAGGATATAACGGTAATAAAGATGTTAACACACCCAACCTTAATAAACTTGCAAGAGAGAGTATAAATCTTTTTAATACAATCTCTTGTTGCCCTGTCAGCTCCCCATACCGCGGAAGCCTTCTCACGGGCCAGTATCCTCTTACAACAGGAGTCTTTGTAAATGATGTTCAACTGGATCCGGAAGCAATGACACTTTCAAAGGTTTTTAAATCAGCCGGATATAAAACCGCCTATATAGGAAAATGGCATTTAGATGGTCATGGCCGAAATTCTTATATCCCCCCTGAAAGGAGGCAGGGCTTTGATTACTGGAAAGTACTTGAATGTACACACGACTACAATAATTCTTATTATTGGGATAATGAGAACGGGAAGAAAAAATGGGATGGGTACGATGCCTTTGCCCAAACCACTGATGCAATAAGATATATAAAGGAAGCTGCAAAATCAGACAGGCCGTTTTTTCTGGTGTTATCGTGGGGACCTCCCCACACACCTTTGCAGGAAGCTCCTGCCAGATTTAAAAATCTTTACAAAGACAAAACACTCAGATTAAGGCCAAATGTTCCATCTGAACTTAAAGAAAAAGCTATATCCGATCTTATAGGATATTACGGGCACATGTCGGCGCTCGACAGTTGTATAGGAGAATTGCAGGCTGCTATCAGAAAAGCGGGAATAGAAACGAATACAATTTTTGTTTTCACCTCTGATCATGGAGATATGCTCAATTCGCATGGATACTCTTTTAAACAGAGGCCGTACGAAGAATCAATAAATGTTCCATTCCTGATAAAGTATCCGGAAGCGTTTGGAACTAAAGGTATTTCAAACGATATGTTGCTGAATACACCTGATATTATGCCTACTTTATTAGGCTTATGCAGGTTATCAGTTCCGGCTTCAGTGCAGGGTGATGACAAATCCGGGATATTGCTTGGCAAAACTGCAGATACTACTGAAGCGGTGTTAATATCATGTTACCAACCATTCGGACAATGGACTCGAAACATGGGGGGAAAAGAATACAGGGGTTTAAGAACAAAACAATATACTTATGTAAGAGACCTTGATGGACCCTGGCTCCTGTTTGATAACAAAACAGACAGCTTTCAGATGAATAACCAGGTTAACCGAACGGAATATGAAGCCATTCAAAAGAAACTGGAGAAAAAACTATCAGAGCTTCTTCATAAAACAAACGATGACTTTCTGTCGGGAATTGAATACATTAAAAAATGGGGCTATGTTGTTGATGAAACTGAAACTGTTCCATATAATAAAATTAATTATCAGGGATTACCTATTGATAATTGAATTTGAAGATAACCTGACAAAGTTGTACGAAAGCCACCTTGGTGCAGAAGCAGAAATTCCGGAAAACACAACCGATGTTTTTGAATGGGATGGTAAAAATATGAGATTTAGTGCCGGAAAGATCATGATAAATTATTAAGAATAAGAAAAATGGATAAACGATTTATATGAATAAAACAAGGCTTGTTTCTTACTACCTTATCGGCACCACAGCAATGATGGGTCATGTTTCAGGACAAAAACCGGAGAAAAGGCCAAACATTATTCTGATACTGGCCGACGACATGGGTTATTCCGATATAGGATGCTTCGGCAGTGAGATTAATACACCTAACATTGACAGACTTGCTGCCCAGGGTCTTCGCATGACTAATTTTCACAACGCCGCACGTTCATGTCCGTCAAGGGCAGCATTATTGACCGGACTTTACCCCCATCAGACCGGAGTCGGAGATATGATCCGGGATGATGGAATGCCGGGGTATCAGGGTAAGTTAAACCACAATTGCATCACTCTGGCCGAAATACTCTCCCAGGCTAGCTATTACTGCATGATCTCTGGAAAATGGCACGTAGGAAATTCTGAAGACGCCTGGCCGATGAAAAGGGGTTTTCAGAAACAATACCCCAGTAACGGGACTACCGGTCACTATTTTGGCATTGCCAAAGGGCGTGATCTGGTTATCGAAGATACACTCCGACAAACTCCCGGAGAATGGATAAAAGCAGGCAAAACCGAATATAAACTATTTAAAACCAGTGATGGCTCCCAGTGGTATTTTACTGATGCCATCACTGACCGGGCTATTGGATACCTCAACGAGCTGAGAAAAACAGACCGGCATAAGCCATTCTTTTTGTACCTGCCATTTACTGCACCACATTGGCCATTGCAGGCTTTCGAAGAGGATATAAAGAAATACCAGGGCAAATACATGGCCGGATGGGAAACGCTCCGGCAATACAGATACAAAAAGATGCTGAAGCTTGGCATCATCAATCCGGAATGGAAACTTTCTGAACCCAACCCAAATACCAAAAACTGGAACTCTCTGAACGACAGTACAAAACGTTATTACGACAGACTTATGGCAGTTTATGCGGCCATGATTGACCGCATGGATCAGAACATTGGTAAATTATTGTCAGCAATTGAACGGACCGGCGATAAAGATCACACATTGATTATTTTTTTATCGGACAATGGAGGTTGCCACGAATTTGTTCACAATGGATTGCCAGGGGCACTTCCCGGAACACCCGATTCGTACGACAGTTACGAGTACAGCTGGGCGAATGCAAGTAATACACCATTTAGCTGGTTTAAACACTGGACACACGAAGGCGGCAGCAGTACCCCATTTATTGCCTGGTACCCGGCCATGATAAAAGCCGGAGGAATAGACGATCATCTTGCACATGTCATCGACCTGATGCCGACACTCACAGAACTGGCCGGAGCACAATATCCAAAAACATTTAAAAACAATTCAATCATTCCGACAGAAGGGAAAAGCCTGCTGCCTTTGTTCAGGGGCTCCGCAACGGTTTTGCATGATGTTTTATGCTGGGAACATGAAGGCAACCGTGCAGCCAGGAAAGGGGATTGGAAATTGGTTTCCCGTTTCGATAATGAAACCAATAGTGAACTGCCCTGGGAATTATACAACCTGAAAAATGACCGTTCGGAAACAAATGATCTGACTAACATGTATCCCGGGAAAGTGGAAGAACTGACCAGAATATACAATGAATGGGCCTCACGGGTAAATGTGATCCCCTTTAAAACAATTGTAGACAGGAGAAATCAACAAAAAAACAGATAAAGAGAAATTTGAATTCATTCTTAATTCTAAAATCTGGTAAGATCAGGCAGAAAAGCAATGAGGCAAAACACATGTAATTCAGATATACAGATACTCAGATTAGACATATAATAACAGAATATATTGAAATTATGGAACTCATATTTAAACTTTACTCCAGCTCTTTAAGATTTCTGACTCTCATATTGATTCTTGTTTGTAAACCAACAGCAGCTTTGACCCATAATAATTTATCTAAAACAGGTTATGTGAATGGAGAATTGGAAGGAGTCTGTAATATGCTCCTTTATAATATTCTACCCGGTGGGAAACCAATGGCGATATACTTCGACATTAAAAATGGAGCAATTAAGTCTGCCATTGCAATGAGCCGTGAATTCAACAGAGTACCATATAATATAGATTTCTCTGATCTGATTATTAAGGATAGTACCTTATCGGGAGCCATTGGTGTAAAAATCAACTCAGATGGCTATACACCAAAAGATGGGAAAGCTCTGATGTGCAGAATTCATCTGAACATAGTATTCCGAAATGAAAAAGCAACTGGCAAATATACCGGCTTGCTCGAACAGGATGAAGTAAAAGGAATGATTACAGGAGAATTAAGGCCCGCGAAGATCGTTGACCCTGTCCGTTTGGTTCTTGATTGCGAAAATGCAATACAAGATAATGTTAAAAGCAAATTATATAATCGTCGAACCACCTTCAGCATGTCAATCAGGGACGGTAAGGTCTATGGCGCAAGGTTTGACCCTGTCGGCAGTATAGTGGATGTTTCGATGCAGATTCATGTTAAGAGTACTGATATGAAGATAGAAGGGACTAAGTTGACGCTGACTACTGTTTCTCAAATCATCAGACAGCAAGGTGATACCATTATTGCAACCCACATTTTTGATGGTTTTATCCTCGGAGACGCTGCTGCCGGAACTGTCAGATCCCGGTTCGGGGACAAAGAAAGTCCTGAACCCGGGAGCTTCCTTGGCAAAGTATCGACAGGCTTATCTCCAATAAAATCAGGTAATTGCCTCTATTCTGTTGTATTATATGATGTTCTTCCACGCGGTGGCTATTTCAAGCTTTTTCTTAGTACAACAGGAGGTAAGATCACTCATGGATTTGCTACATCGCCAAACAGCTCCAATTTCACTCATAGTATTGACGTTTCTGAACTTAAACTTAATGGCAGCAAACTTTCGGGAGTTGTAAAAGTTACCCTTAAACCCGATTCATGGACATCCTATAAAAACCCTCTTTGCACTTTCTCTATTAACGCTGATGTTATTGATGAAGAAATTATTGGCACCTACTCCGGCTCCATCAATAATGGGAATATCAAAGGTGATATCGATGGAAGTTTGTATCCAAAACCTATCCTGGCTACCATGGGAAAAATGACAATAAAACTGGAAAATGGCCTGACAGGTGGAAAAGATTGGGAAAACCGTGCTTTCCTGAACTTTGATTTTAAACAAAATAAGATATTGAAAGGCAATATCTCAAATAATCACACAGATATGAAAGGAACTGTAGATAATGGGAAGGTAGAGTTCGATGAAAATCAAATCAGTTTCGACGTCAATGTAACTGCTGCTGAGGGTGGTAATGTTGATACAGGAAATTACAATTTTAAGGGTATTGGCACAGTAGTAGGAGTCTATTGCGCAGGTTCCTTTCAAACATATCGGGATAATAAGTTTGTTAAAAAGAGTAACTTCTGGGCAATAGTGCCAGAGTATAATAAGGAGACAAATAATCCTCTTCCCGTTGCATGGATCACTTATCAGAAGGTAGAATCGTTGGAAAAAGACTTTGCCGACATCAAGGCTCATGGTGTGGGACTGGTGAGTATGGGCGCCCGTGATGTTACTGAAGCCAGGTCGAAACTCGAACTGGCCCGTAGGATGGATATGAAATACCATATCGACCTGCCGGAAATTACTGAGCAGGCCGGTTTGGTGCGTGATGCAGGGCTCAATCCGGTTAATGCTCTGATGATAGGAGGAGTTTATCAGGGTAAGGCAATCGATCGTCATCTTTTTAAGTTTAAAGCTGGAAAGAATAAAATTGTGATCGAACCACCGGTGTATAACAAGGGTTTTGCTTATACCCTGGGCAGCGGCGCCACCGGAGCAAGCGCGAAAGGGGAGCCGATTGCCCACTATTTTCCGGAAATGCCGGAACCCTTTCGGGCAGAGATTATCGTTCCATTACGAAGATTTGATGGCAGTCAGCATTTGAAAATTGTTCCGGCAGTCATATCACCCGCTAAAGCAGGCACCAAACCTGAATTTGACAGTGTAACACCCGACATGCCGGCATCAGGTGAAACCATGAATCGCAAGCTGTACAATATCTCCTTCGATCTGACCGGCCTCGACAATGCTTTACTGGACCAGGTAGGGATCGCGATCTACTGGCCCTATCATGGCTTTCCAAAATACTGGATGTTCGGACGCGGAACTGTGAGTGCTGCAGCAGAAAGCACCAGGGAAGCGCTGCGAGTGGCTGTTCGTAAAGAGCTTAACAAGTGGAAAGAAGCCAATGACGGGAATTTTCCTTCAGATGTTGTTCTCGCCGCCCGTTTTGGCGATGAATGTTTTTACACAACAGGTCATATTCAGGTTAAAGTTTCGGCAGCAGTAAACTACCCGCTTTGGGATTACAGTGAGCCTTCAATTAAGGCTTTCCATAAACATGCCGGTGACATTGAATATCCGCGCACCTGGGGTTTCCCGGAAATATATGGTGAGGACTCTTATGGCTGGTGGATGTATTCATTGCATGAACAGACAGCTGCTTTGGCAGGGATTATTCGCGAAGAGATTTCCAAATCTGCACCTGGTTTGCTTCTTTTTCGCAACACAACCCGGATGAACATTTTCGATTTGTCCAACGATCATGATGGAAGCGGACAGGAACTTTTAACACGTAACCTTGATATTGTCCATCTTGACCCATACCCGGTAAGTAGCAGTGGTTATAGTCAGGTGATTCCAGGAGATATGAGTTACTGCGCTGGTCTTGCAAGACGCTACAATCGCCCTCTTATTCCGTGGATGCAGGCCCATATCTATGGTGACCTGCAGCACGTCTCCCCAGAACAGGTTGATAAAATGGCCGGAGAGCAGTGGGCTCAGGGGGTTGATGGTATTATGTGGCTGGGTTACGGTGATACCTACCCGAAAGTCAGACCCGATAGCTGGGAACGCGCAGCCCTGTTCCATAAAAAGCTCATCTCTTCCCTCCCGCCAAAACCGAAAGTGAAGCTTGCTGTGCTTCGATCGTATAATGCCTGGGCCTCTTCCAGCATATGGGAGACCGGGCAGCTCCGTAATCCTGCTGACTGGATGCTCCAACAACTGCTCGAAGTATGGGCTGTTCGTCGCGGACAAACCTATGATGTGTTCGAAGTAAAACCCCATCTCACGGCAAATGAGCGCAATGCAATAGTGAAAGAACTCCGGAATTACCCATATATCGTTTCTACAATGCCATGGAAGGGCGCATTTGTTGTTGGTGAAAATACAGCCGGACAGATCATCGATCCCGGGAAAGCCAGCGAAACACAAAAAATGTACGAAACAGAGCTGACCCGTCGCCACTGGTAAAGTAATTATTCTGGAAAAAGTTGTAGTTTATAATCTAAAAATATTAGTTTTCAAAAACGCTCTTGATTAACTTGATAATAAACATGAGATAGATCTATATGAAAAGGAGAAACTTCATCACCACTCTGGCTGCACCACTAGCTGCTCCATTAGTTGCACCTGCTTTCATGACTGACTTTCGAGCTCTGGTTGATGCATCAAGGCCGCAGATAAAGATCACAAATATGAAGGTAATGCTGGTCAGGGGTCCGATTTTCACCTATCCAATGGTAAAGATTGAAACCGATGCCGGTATTTCCGGAATTGGAGAAGGATATTGGGGAGGCGGTGTCGCTGATATCATGAGGTCACATTTGCGGGGGTCCATTATGGGTGAAAATCCTCTTGATATCGAACGACTTTACACCAAAATGATTAAGGATACTTCAGGGGCGGGATCTATTGGCGGAGCGACAATTACCGCCATCAGCGGTGTTGAAATTGCTCTCTGGGATCTTGCAGGAAAGATACTGCAGGTACCTGTGTACCAGTTACTCGGAGGCAAGTATCGCGACAGCGTAAGAGCTTACTGGACCATAAGTCCGGGCTTTGGGAAGGAAGCGTGCCGCAAATTCGCCGAGATGGTGAAGAACCATCCCTACGGCATCACAGCGTTTAAATGCGAATATTTCAGAGCAGGAAAGCAAGCCAATGGCCCTCTAAGCCCTACTTTGACACTGAAAGACCTTGCTTCCAATGAGGAGGGATTCGGTATGCTGCGTGAAGCCCTGGGCAATGGGTACGAATTTTCTGTCCATTGCCATTGGGAATTCGACTGGAAAGATTCCCTGGCTCTGGCAAAGGCCATCGCCCCCAGTAAACCATGGTGGCTTGAAGATCCTATGCCACCGGATTTTGATGATTCATGGGTTCGTTTGACAGAGGAATCACCTGTGCCGATTCTCACAGGCGAAAATCTCTATACACGCCAGGGTTTTAAACCCTTCATCATTAATCAGGGCTGTCATATTATTCAACCTGACATCCCTAAAGCCGGCGGATTACTCGAATGTAAGAAAATAGGCGACCTGGCATCGGTGTTCAATATACCCATGTGTGGTCACGGTGTTTCCAGCCCCCTTGGACTGATTGCTTCGGCTCATTGCGCAGCAAGTATTCGCGACTTCATAGCGCATGAAGCCAGAATCGACTGGGAGTCTAAAGGTTGGGATAAATTCGTAATGTATGACCGTCCGATCTTTAAAGACGGACGCATTCAGCTATCAGATAAACCAGGGTTTGGTGTGGAGTTGAATGAAGAGTATGTGAAATCATGTCTCGCACCAGGTGAGGTCTGGTGGGGTTAATACGAAACCGTTAACTATATTTAAAACGAAATTATGAAAAAGAAATCAGCATTTTTTATTGGTCTGGTTTTTATCCTGTCTGGTTTCAATTTTGAAAAACCCGGGACAGAGTCAGATGTTCTTCAGACACAAATACAAGGTCAGGAATTGCCATGGCCATCTCCTGTTTCAGGTTATAAGGAACCTGAGCCAGGTGAACATCCACGCCTGTTGTTTCGTAAGGCAGATCTGGCAAAAATCAAAGAAAAAGCCAATACTCCTGAAGGCATGATGATAATCGCCAGACTTCGGAAACAATTGAACGGTTCCGACGGAGAGTCAATGCCAACATCGTTCAACAATGGGAAAACAGATTCACTTCCACCGGGTGCATATACCTACTCACATGTAGCCGGGTTCGGTATGCTCTATCAACTCACAGGAAACAAGAAGTATGCTGACCTTGGTAAAGAATGTATGGAGAAAGCTTTGAATGGAATCCGGGATCGTGATAACCGTTATTCTTTCAAGCTGCCGGGCGGAGCACTGCGTGCCGGCCCTGTTATCGGATGGTATGCACTTGGATATGACCTTTGTTACGATGGATGGGATCCGGATTACAGGAAGAAGATTGCGCAGGCGCTGGCAAACTACAATGAAGGCCAGTGGATGAGTCTGGCAGAACTCGCTCAGGGCAAGCGTCAGCATCCCGGAAGCAACCACTGGGGTATGCAGGTCGGCGGTGCGGCGCTGGCGCTTCTGGCTATCATGAATGATCCTGGTGTGGACATGAGTAAGATCAATCCTCTTCTTGAAGCTAATGCACAGACAATGATACGTAACATGACTGAAGGATTTGGCAACGGCGGGTTCTTTGCAGAAGGTGACGGAACCGGTTCGATGTCGTCACATATCGTATTCATCCCTGGCCTTCAGGCCTGGAAGGTTGCCGGAGGAAAGGATTTCATTAGTCCCCGCTCAAATGCCCAGTGGATGGCTCTTCGCTGGATCTTTCAGAGTATCGCGAGGGTTGGTTCTGATCCACCTGACTGGTACTGGCCTCATCGTGGTGCATATCCGAAAAATATTTGGGCACGCGCCGGGGTGAGCGGCGGAGGATACTTCTGTGAAGGATTCGGGGGTGTAACACCGGAACAACGACCTGCCCTTCTTTGGTTCTATAATCACTCACCACTGAAAGTTATGGATATCAGTAACAGTACCCCATTTGACACACCGTCACCATATCCGCATCACTCGGTAATTTCCCTTATCAACTGGCCGTTCGATATCCAGGAAAAGAACCCGCAAGAAGTCATTCCCCGGTGTTTCCGCGATACAAAGTGGAATTTCTATGCATTCCGGAACAAGTGGCAGGATGAAAATGATATCGTCATAACCACATTGCTTAAGGAAGCGAAGGGAAACTATGGTGCAAAAGCTGATGGCACCCTTAAGATAGCCGCTTTCGGGAAACATCAGGACTGGGGTAAAGTAAAAGGAAATACGAAGTTCTGGAAACCTGCAGCCGATGGTTCTGCAATTCTTACACTTGAAGACGGTACGGGATTGGCTATAGACTTCTCGGGAGCATCCGGTTCCGATGGTATGATTGTTATGACCGGGCCAGGCGCCGGGCAGGGTATCAGCGTAAATGCAGGCGGAACAAGTTTCTCCTTTCTTTTTCTTACCGAAGGCGCTGTTCCTGTTCCAAAGGTAAGAGGTAACAAGGTAGTAATCAAAAAGCAGACGGTTTCGTTTAAAAACGGCAATATTGAGCTTGGTAAAATGCCAAATCCATGGAAAGGCATGGTTAACCTGCAAAATTGATTTTGCTGCTAAGCAGTTTACTCTGCTTGAATGCTCAGTGTAGCTGATTATTATAGGATGAAAAATTATATATGTGAAATTCTCAATAATTTAAACATATTTTAAAATGAAAAAACAGTTTCTCTTCGCAATTATTATTATATTCTATCTTTCAGGTCTTGCGCAGCAACCTGATGAGTTTTTAACATCAACATACGATAAATTGCACGACACACCATTGCAGCAAAAGTTTAAGAAAATGCATCCGATGCCAGCAGGTGTCGTCTTCGTTCAGCACCCGGGAGAGGGAGAAAAAGAGATCAGAGACCATTTCAGGCTGATGAAAAAGCTTGGCTTCAACTCACTTAAACAAATTCAGACAGTATCAGGCTGGACCGAAAATCAGATTGCATTAATCGCTATTGAAGAGGGTATTATTCCATGGTGGTACGGACAGGGAGGATGGGAAGAAATAACACCTGACCTGCTTAAGAAACTTGGCATTCCGGTAAGCACTCCAATGGCAGAGGCCATGAAAAATCCTAAAATGATCAAATATCAGAACGATATGATGCGGAATGTTATTCTTGAGTCCGAAAAACCCAACAGGAATGTTTCCGGAGGCAGTGTAGCATACGATCCACAGGTTGGTGGCCGTGGCATAGATCTTAATGAAACAGGGGAAAAACTTTTTACAGAATGGTGTCAGAAAACATATGGTTCAATTGAAAACCTCAACAAAGCATGGAACTCTGATCATATTGGATTAGAACCTTCCGGAGGATCATTTAAATCCTGGGATGATTTTAACAGCCGCTGGAAATCGGCTCCGGGCAGAGAATGCCGAAACAATTTTGATATACTTAAATTCAAGGTTGATCACAGCCTGGAAACAATTAAAGCACGGGCTGAAAGAATCAGACAGATCAATCCCAATGCACCATTCAGGGCAGGCGGTGAATTAGGACTTTTCAGACCACAGGCCTGGTTTTGTGTAGACCTCGAGAGCGTTGCAAACCTTATGAAAGATTATGGTTCATTCTACCCGTCTATTCATTTCGTATGGCACTTTAACGAAGTAAACGGAGAGCTTGCCAGACCATTTTATATGCAGTCATCTCTTGCAGTTGACTATTTTAAAGGTGGTTGGGCGGGTCCCTGGGAAGCTACCGGCGGCCCTCAGCAGCTAAGCGGGGAAAAGGATGTCAATACCGGATTTACTGTAGATGAAGGAGTTATGACGCAGTTCATCCTAAGTCAGATTGCAGGAGGTTTTAAGGGTTTTGGCCTTTGGTGCTGGAGTGTACGAACAGCAGGCTTAGAGGCCGGGGAATACTCCTTGTTGGACAGGAATAATCAACCCGGACCCAGGGCAATCAAGGTCGGGAAAATTGCACAGACTATGGAAAAATATCGCGATGAGCTCTGGGATGCCCATAAAGAGCCATTGGTAGGTGTACTTACAGACTGGAATAACGAAGCAATGGGTGCAGTGTTCAGTCTGAAGAGCAGACCCGAATATAAGCAGGATCCTTTAAACAGCCGCATCGGTGTGAGTCGCGCACTTATCAATGCTAACATACCTTTTGAATACGTTACTGTCAGGGACTTAAAAGCAGGCCTTGCCCCAAGATACAAAATAATATATTTGCCAGGGAATATGACATTCACTCTTGCACTAATGCCAATCCTTACCGATTATGTGAAGAATGGCGGACGACTCGTTATGGACATGCCTGGAGCAATAATGGATGAGTATTCCAGAGTCTATCCTACAGGCAAAGGCTCTGATTTTGAGAAACTTTTCGGAACAACAGTAAATGATTTCCAGTTTTCAGGATTCAATATTACAAACACCATTGAAGGGATGACAATAAAAGGTTTTACTGTTTTTGCGACTCCCTCTTCGGCCCATGTTGTAGCTAACTATAACAACGGGAATCCGGCAATAATGGAAAATAATCTGGGCAAAGGTACAGCAGTACTAATTGGCTATGAAGCTTCAAAAATGTGTTTTAAACCCGATAATATACCGGCTGAAAATATGCTTTTAAAATTTTCGCTGGGAAGTCTTTCTTCTCCCTACATCTGCAAAGAGGCTATAACTTACAGACTTTCTTCTCCCAAAGCAGATCATTATTTCATTATAAACGATGGAAATGATCAAATTAAAGCACACATTAGTTTTAGAAATTATAAATACAAATCATCTATCGATGCAATAACAGGTGAAACACTTAATTTATCGGATGGATTCATTGTCGGACCAAATAATGGGATATGGGTACGCTGTGAAAAATAAATAAACTGATGAGAAATGTATTATTAATCTTTTTCTTTGTTTTTTTTACCCAGTTCATTTCAGGTCAAAAAGTTGATTTGAAGAGCCAATGGCCGGCCGCATGGATTTGCGACAAAGATGGTCCGGCCAGGGACTTTGGAATTTTCTACTTCAGAAAAGCATTTGAACTTCGGGAAAAGCCTGATACTTTCGTAATTCACACTTCAGCTGATAACCGTTACCAGTTGTTTGTAAATGAACAGCTTGTAACATGTGGGCCCCTTCGTGATGATATTGACCACTGGAAATATGAAAGCACTGATATTTCAAAGTTTCTCACAAAAGGAAAAAATGTCATTGCAGCAGTTGTCTGGAATTGGGGAGCTTATCAGCCTGATGCCCAGTTTTCAGTAACTACAGCATTCCTTCTCCTCGCGGATGATAAAAAGAATTCTTACGTAAACTCGAATGAATCATGGAGAGTTCTTCAGGATAAATCCTATTCACAAATTCCTCCCGATAAAACCCAGATATCAGGTTATTACGGTGCAGGAGCTAACGAAAGAGTGGATGGCAACAGATTTCTGTGGCATTGGTATAAAAAAGATTATGATGATACCAACTGGAATCGTCCGATAAATTTTGAAAATGCTAAACCGCGCACATGTATCTGGGCCGGGAAATGGAAACTGACGCCCCGAAGTCTTCCCCTGGAAAAGCTTTTTGTTCAACGATTTAGAAGAGTCCGGATTGCTGAAGGAGCTAATATTCCTGCTTCATTTCCCCAGATTCCCTGCGATGTGACTATACCATCCAATACTACTGCCCGAATAGTTCTTGACCAGGGATTCGAAACAACAGCATTTCCTGAAATGGAAGTCAGCGGAGGTAAAAACTCTCTTATCCGTCTAAAATATGTCGAGGCCCCTTATTCGGTTCCACGTCCTGATGCAAATTCTAAAGCCAACCGGAACGAGATCAACGGCAAGTATTTCCTGGGGTTATATGATGAATATATTGCTGATGGTGGTTCAAACCGGATTTACAAACCTCTGTGGTGGAGAGCCTTCAGGTATATTGAACTTACTATAATAACAAAAGATGAACCATTGGTTATAAATGACTTCCGGGGAATTCATACCGGTTATCCTTTCGAACAAAAATCCGAATTCAGGATTTCCGGAAATCAAATTGACACTGCCTCGATCAGAAAGATCATTGAAACCGGTGACCGTACCTTAAGGGCATGTTCACACGAAACCTTCATGGATTGCCCCTACTATGAACAAACTCAGTTCGTTGGAGATGGCAGGGTTGAGATGCTTGTAAGCTATTATAATTATGGCGATCCGCTTCTCGCAAAAAATGGCATTACACAGTTTTATCACTCACTGAACAGCGAAGGATTCATGAGTGCAAGATATCCTGCCAACAGCACATATTTCATTCCCAATTTTTCGATTTACTGGATAGGTATGTTGTATGACTATATGATGCATTTTGATGACAGGTCATTTGTACAGCAGAACATTCCGGGCGTCAGAACAATTCTTAAATATTTTCTCGACAGGAAACGTGAAGATGGTACTATCAGACGCCCTGACTATCATAATTATGTTGACTGGACATTCCCCAATGGCGAGTCACCATCCGATGAAAAGGGCTATTCAGCACTTGTCGATCTGCATGTACTGTTAGCACTGACATGGGCTGAAGAAATAGAAAAGTATGCAGGGAGCGATGATTTCGCAAAAATGTATTCCAAAGAAAAACTTCAACTCTCTCAGGTTATTAAAAATAAATATTGGAAACCGGAATCAGGACTATTCTCTGATATACCTGATGGAAAAAAATACTCACAACACACTAATTCTCTTGCAATACTATGCAACCTTGTTTCTGGAGCAGATGCCCAAAATCTTATGAAAAAGACTCTTGAAGACAGGACACTTACACAGGCAAGTATCTATTTCCGGTTTTATCTGTTCGAAGCTCTTTGCAAATCAGGTCTGGGTAATGATTACATCAGTCACCTTGATACATGGAAAGAGATGCTCAATGCCGGAGTAACAACATGGCCCGAGACAGGCCTGGTTTCACGTTCAGAATGTCATGGCTGGGGTTCGAGCCCGAATTACCACCTCCTTAAGATCATAATGGGTATTACTCCTTCATCTCCCGGATTTAAGTCAGTGCACATCGAACCCTGCATGGCCAATGCAACAAATATGGCAGGTGCAGTTCCACATTATAAAGGGCTTATCAGGGTTAAATACAATAAGACCGGGCAAAATGGATTGGATGCTGAAGTTGAATTGCCGGAAGGACTAATCGGGGATCTTGTGTGGAATGGTTCTGTTAAGCTCCTCAAACCAGGAAAACAAATAATTAAATTTTAATCCCATTTATCATGAAAACCAGATTAATATTGTTGATTAGTTTTTCGTTTTCATTCATGAGTTGGGGACATGAGGTTGAATATCAGAATGATAGTATAATATCTATCGAAATTAATAGTGGTGTTCCAATGCATTTTCGATGGATAAAACCAGGTGTGTTTTTAATGGGAACTCCCGGAATTGAAGAAGGAAGGGACCCTGACGAGGGTCCTCTACATGAGGTTACAATAAGTAAAGGTTTTTACATGGGGATCAATGAGGTTACTCAAGCTCAATGGAAGGCAGTTACGGATTCTAACCCATCCGTTTTCCAGCAGGGAAAGATACCCTTTGACCGTCCGGTGGAGTCAGTTTCATGGGAGGATTGCATTCGGTTCATTAAAATCCTTAATAAAAAGGGAATTGGTCTGTTTCGGCTTCCAACGGAGGCTGAATGGGAGTATGCCTGTCGTGCGGGCAGTGAAACACCTTTTTATTGGGGCAACGAAAAAAACCCGGCTTTGGTTTCTTCCTATGCATGGGGAAACAGCTGGTCGTATGCCACAACCCATCCTGTTGGACAAAAACTTCCAAACGCCTGGGGATTATATGACATGAGTGGTAATGTATGGGAGTGGTGCAGCGACTGGTATGGTGACTACATTGAAAATCAGCAAACTGACCCCACCGGGCCATTGAACGGAACAGAAAAAGTATTCCGGGGTGGTAGCTGGTATGACTTCCCTGTAAGTTTGCGGTCGGGTAACCGGCATCGGCATGTCCCCGACCGTCCATTCACCAGTATAGGACTCCGACTCGTTATGGAAAAGGAGGTGCCAAGATGAAAAAAAATTCATTCTCTTTACTTATATTAATGTTGGCCTGTTTTACATTTATTGTGAATAAAGTGAATGGCCAATTGCCAACTAATAGGAAAACTGTATTTCTGCCTGGAAACATCCCAGTATATTTCATTCGAGTTGAGCAAGGATCATTTTTAATGGGAACCAAGCTCTCAGAAACCGGAAGTCAACCAGATGAAGCGCCACAGCATAAAGTAACGATTTCAAGAGAATTCTACCTTGGACAATATGAAGTGACGCAATCGCAGTGGCAGGCTGTGCTGGGTGAAAATCCGTCGGTTTTTAAGCATAATGGCATATCAGGTGATCTTCCGGTCGAAATGGTTTCATGGAATGATATTCAACTATTTTTGCAAAAATTAAATTCTTTTGGGATTGGCATCTTTCGATTACCGACAGAAGCCGAATGGGAATATGCATGCCGTGCAGGAGGTTCTGATCGTTTTCCCTGGGGAAATGATCCTGAATATAAGTTCCTGGGTGAATATGCATGGTTTTACTCACGGGCCGAGGGAAAGAGCCATCCGGTTGGTCAAAAGAAGCCAAACGCATGGGGCCTCTATGATATGCAGGGCAATGTCTGGGAGTGGTGTGTGGATTGGTATGGAAAGTATCCGGCAGATTCTATAACAGATCCAAAAGGAGTCGAACATGGAAATGAACACATTATCCGTGGAGGAAGCTGGTTCAATGAACCAGAGGCTTTACGTAGTGCAAATCGCCATCGCCATCCGGTCGATTCCCGCCAGACAAACATTGGTTTTCGACTGATTCTGGAGCAGTAATTGATGCATCCTGATGGTTTAGATTCAATTATTAAAAATAGTAATAAAAAAGTATGCATTCCGGAAAATTGGCGGTTCTTATTGCAGAATTATATCAGATCATAGGCCCCGAATATAAAACATTGATTTCCGGATATCATCTTCAAATGATCCCTTTATATTTCCCTCGATAGTAAGGGTTCCTATGAAATCAATTGATTTTAATAATCTTATAAACTCTTTGAAATTGAGGTTCCCTAAACCGGGATA
>Ga0209450_10000320_pt1 | contig 25561 bp, 23 predicted proteins | sample FrelakmetLWP11LW_FD_187149 | JGI IMG/M metagenome (GOLD analysis project Ga0209450, IMG submission 187149) | Freshwater lake sediment microbial communities from the University of Notre Dame, USA, for methane emissions studies - LWP11 LW (SPAdes)... | ecosystem: Environmental > Aquatic >...
CGTTTGGTTAATTTTTTTTCAATCATGCGTTCAAAGGGTTCGAGGGTTCCAGCGGTCAAGGGGTCGAGTGAAAAAGCCCACTACTCGAATCCTTGACCCCTCGGCCCCTTGGACCCTTTCTTTATTTCGGCTCCCTTATCAGCCCGATGGGTCCGGTGCGCGCTAGTTTTTTGATTCCGTAAGGCTTCAGGAGATTCAGGACCGTCTGGACCTCTTCCTGTTCGCCGGACACCTCGATGATCAAATGGCTGAGACCCGCATCGACGATTTTCCCCTTGGCAAGGTCCGCGATCCGCAAGACCTCGGCGCGTTGTTCCGGCTTGACCGTGATACAGGCCAGCGCGAGTTCGCGCCGCACGCAGCGAGGCCCGTTCAGGCTGCGCAGCTTGATGATGTTGACCAGCTTGCGCAGCTGCTTTTCAATCTGCTCCACGACCGGAGCGTCGGCCTGGGTCACGATGGTGATGCGGGACACCCGGGGGTCGTTCGTCGGGCTGCCGCAGATGCTTTCGATGTTGAAGCCCTTGCCACTGAAGAGTCCCGCCACCCGGGACACCACCCCCGGCTCGTTGTCCACCAGCATGGTCATGACGTGTTTTTCCGCGTTCATTTCGTCCTCTTCATTGTTATTGGCAGGGAGATCAAAAACAAGCATCAGGCCGTCAGCCAAGGCGCGCGGCGTTTTGGAAAGCGCAGCATATTGGCTGATATGTGAGCATTTACAAAAGCCGCGCAACGCCGGATCACGGCCTGAGGCGCCGTTTTTCATCACCCTGCTAGACGAGCAGCATTTCCGTCAGTGGTGCACCGGAGGGCACCATCGGGTAGACGCCTTCCTCGGCATCCACCACGAAATCCATGATCACAGGCCGCCGGACCGCCAAGCCCTCCGCCAGCACCGACGCGACCTCTTCGGGGCGCGTGGCCCGCAGGCCCACCGCTCCGTAGGCTTCGGCCAGTTTGACGAAATCCGGGGCGTGGTTCATGCGCGTGGCGCTGTAGCGGCCGCCGTAGAAGAGCTCCTGCCACTGCCGGACCATGCCGAGGCAGCCGTTGTTGAGAATCACGATTTTGACCGGTAGGTTATACTGGACCGCCGTAGCCATCTCCTGGATGTTCATCTGGATGCTGCCGTCGCCGGCAATGTCCACCACGGTTTTATCCGGACAGGCGATCTGGGCGCCGATGGCGGCCGGAAGTCCGAAACCCATCGTGCCCAGGCCGCCGGAGGTGATGAAATGGTTGGGCCGGTTGAATCGATAGAACTGGGCGGCCCACATCTGGTTCTGCCCCACCTCCGTGGTAATGATGGCCTCCCCCCGCGTGAGGGCATGAACCTGTTCGACCACGTATTGCGGTTTGATGGATTCGCCTTGGCGGTAGGAGAGGGGCTGGGAAGTTTTCCACTGCGCCATGCGCTCCAGCCACTCTTTCCGCTTGAACGCCATGTCTTGCATCTGCTCGTCGGCGATCAGTTCGTTCAACCGTTGCAGGCAGATGCGGCAGTCGCCGACCACCGGGACGCTGACCGGGACGTTTTTGCGGATGGAGGTCGGGTCGATGTCGATGTGCACGATGGCGGCCTGGGAGGCGAAGGCGTCGGTTTTGCCGGTGACACGGTCGTCGAATCGGACGCCCACGGCCAGCATCAGGTCGCAGGCGCCCGTGCTCATGTTGGAGGCATAGGTGCCGTGCATGCCGATCATGCCGAGAAACAGGGGGTCCTCGCCGGGAAAGGCGCCCAGACCCATCAGCGAGGTAGTGACCGGTATCTGCGCCCGCCGCGCCAGGCGCGCCAACTCCTCCGAGCCGCCGCTGAGAATGACGCCGCCTCCCGCAAAGATCAAGGGCCGCCGGGCCTCCCGGATGAGTTTGGCCACGGCCCGCAACTGCTTGGCGTGAGGCTGCGGGACCGTTGAGTAAGGGCGTATCCGGTTCTCACCCGGGGGCACGTACTCGATGAGGCCGTTGGCGACGTTCTTGGGGATGTCCACCAGCACGGGCCCGGGCCGCCCCGAGCGGGCGAGGTGGAACGCCTCCTTGAGGGTGGGGGCGAGGTCGGGCAGGGACTTGACCAGGTAGTTGTGCTTGGTGCAGGGGCGGGTGATGCCGACGATGTCCACTTCCTGGAAGGCGTCGTTGCCGATGAGGTGGGTCGGCACCTGACCGGTGATGATCACCACCGGGATGGAGTCGGCATACGCCGAGGCGATGCCGGTCACCGTGTTGGTGGCTCCGGGACCGGAGGTGACCAGGCAGACCCCTACCTTGCCGCTGGCACGGGCATACCCGTCGGCGGCGTGCACGGCTCCCTGCTCGTGCCGGACGAGAATGTGGCGGATGTCGGTGCGGGCCAGCTCGTCATAAATGTCGATCACCGCGCCCCCGGGGAATCCGAATAGCGTGTCCACGTCTTCCTGCTTCAACATCGTCATCAAGATCTGGGCGCCCGTCATCTCCATGGCATTTATCTCCGGCGGGAATTTCTCAAAAAAAATCCGTTACCGCCTGCGGGGCTGGTAACGGATTTTTTGCTTCCTGGCTTTTTGGGTGCGCTTAGGCCATTACCAACCCCGTGTCATCATCGCCGATGATGACTCCGACGATGACGATAATAAGGCGAATAAGATTGATAATGGCGATGCGGTGAATCATGCGACGACCAATCGTTGTTTTATTTATCCATCAGGCTAACAGTCGGTAATAGAGATGTCAAGCGTTTTTCGCGTTACTCGCGTTCATCGCGTTGCCTGCGTTGGGCAACTGTGTTCCGGCTGCAGGCACAACGCAATCAACGCGATGAACGCGAGCAACGCACGTAACTCTTGGACGCCTATTCGACTTGCTCCTTGAAGCCGCAGTCCGGGTTCAGACAGGATTGGAGGGTGCCTTGCTTCTTGGTGGTGCGCTCCACTAGAAATTTGGCGCCGCAGGCCGGGCACTCGCGCGCTACCGGCTTGTCCCATGTGGCGAAGCTGCAGTCCGGGTAGCGGTTGCAGCCGTAGAAGACCTTGCCGCGTTTGGAGGTTTTTTCAAGCAGGTCCCCGCTGCAACCGTCCTGGGGGCATTTGACGCCGATGCTCTTGGCCGAGCCGTTGACGGAAAGCGACTGGGTGTTCTTGCATTCGGGGAAGCCGCTGCAGGCGAGGAAATCCCCGAAGGGGCCCCGCTTGAGGACCATGGGTTTGCCGCATTTGGCGCAGACCTTGTCCGTGGCCTCGTCCGCGGGCGGGACGACCGGGTGGACCTGGCCCTTTTCGTCACGCGTGTAGTCGCTGGAATACGTGCACGTCGGGTAGCCGCTGCATGCCAGGAAATGGCCGTTCTTGCCGATCTTGATGTGCAGGGTGTGGCCGCACTCCGGGCATTTCAGTCCCGTCTCCACCCCGACCCCTTTGATGCTCACCATTTTCTCGGCCGCCGTGTCGAGATCCTTTCGGAACGGTTCGTAGAACTGGGTCAGGATGTCCAGGGAGTTCGCCTTTTCGGACTCCACTCGATCGAGGTTCTCCTCCATGCGGGCGGTGAATTCAACGTCGAAGACGTCGGGGAAGCTCATCACCAGCAGGTCGTTCACGATGAAGCCGAGTTCGCTCGGCCGGAAGTAACCCCGCAGCATCTCCACGTATCCCTTGTCACGGATGGTGGAAAGGATGGCGGCATAGGTGCTCGGACGCCCGATCCCGTTCTCTTCGAGCTCCTTCACCAGGGACGCTTCCGAAAAACGCGGCGGGGGCTGGGTGAAATGCTGTTTGGGTTCCAGACGGTGCAGCTTCAGGCGGGCGCCTTCGGGCAGATCCGGAAGCTGCTCCCTTGCTTTTTCACCGTTTGATTCCGACTCCTCTTCCTCGGCGCGGTAAAGGGCCATGAAACCGGGGAACTTGACGGCAGACCCGCTGGCCGTGAAAACGTAGGGCCCGGCCACGATGGAAGCCGAGACCTGGTCGATGAGCGCCTCCTGCATCTGGGACGCAATGAACCGCTGCCAGATCAACTGGTACAGGGCCAATTGGTCCTTGGTGAGGTAGGGGGCCATGTTTTCGGGCGTGTTGAAGGCCGACGTCGGCCGGACCGCCTCGTGCGCATCCTGGGCCTGTTTGGAATTGCGGAACTGGCGGGGCTTGTCCATGGCATAGTCGCGACCGAACCGCTTGAGCACCAGTTGCTGCGCCTCGGCCGCCGCCACATCCGCGATCCGCGTCGAATCCGTACGCATGTACGTGATCAACCCGACGGGCTCGCCGGGCCCCAGCTCGATGCCCTCGTAGAGCTGCTGGGCGAGCATCATGGTTTTTTTGGCGGTGAACCGCAGCCGGCGGATGGATTCCTGCTGGAGCTTGCTGGTCGTGAAGGGCGGTGCCGGGTTCTTGCGGACGGTCTTCTTCTGGACCTTGTCCACGGTAAAGAGCTGGCCCTTGAGCTCGGCCAGGATCTTCTGCGCCGCCGCCTCGTTCGGGATGGCGATCTTCTCCTTGCCTTTCTTGACCAGTTTCGCCGCAAAGGGGGGCGGCGCCGCACCTTCCAGGTGAGCGGTGATGGACCAGTACTCCTGGGGGTCGAAGGCCTGGATGGCGCGTTCGCGCTCGCAGATCACCCGCAGGGCCACGCTCTGCACGCGTCCCGCGCTCAACCCGCCCTTGACCTTGCGCCACAGCAGCGGCGATACCTGGTAGCCCACCAGCCGGTCGAGGATCCGGCGCGCCTGCTGCGCCTCGTATTTGTGCGGGTCCAGCTCCCGGGGCTGGCTCATGGCATTGCGGATGGCGTCCTTCGTCAGCTCGTGAAACAGGACCCGGTGAAACCGGCGCCCCTTTTTTTTGAGCACCTCGGCCGTGTGCCAGGCAATGGCCTCGCCTTCGCGGTCGGGATCCGGCGCCAGGTAGACATCTTCGGCGTCGGAAGCGGCCTGTTTCAAGGCCTGGATCACTTTCTGCTTGCCGGGGATGCTGGTGTATTGCGGTGTGAAACCGGCCTCGACGTCGATTCCCATTTCCCGCTGGGGAAGGTCCTTGATATGGCCCACCGTGGCGGCCACGTTGTAGTCGCTGCCCAGGAATTTCTTGATCGTCCGGACCTTGGCCGGGGATTCTACTACCACTAACGGTTTGGTCATGTCGTCCTATCGCTCCAGGTTGCTAAACATCACGTCCGTCGGCAGCCGAAAACAGCTTCCCGGCCTGCTGCGTCACGATTCCCTTCAGTTCCAGTTGCAGCAGGATGCCGGACAGTTTGCCAGCGCCCATGGCCAGTTTGCGCACGAGTGTGTCGATGTGCAAGGGGTAGGGGCCGAGCGCCCGGTAAACATTTTTTTCCTCTTCTGTCAGCGAATGCCATTTTTCAACCGGCTGAAGACGCTGCCGGCCGCCGTCCGGGGGGCTGTCGGCCAGGAAGTGCCCGAGTTCGGACACGATGTCCTGGGCGTTTTCAACGAGCTTGGCGCCCTGTTTGATGAGGTTGTGGGTCCCCATGCTCTTGAAGGACTGGATGCTGCCCGGAACGGCGAACACCTCGCGGTTTTGCTCGGCCGCCAGCCGGGCCGTGATCAGGGATCCGCTGTTCTTGCTGGCTTCGACCACCACGGTGCCCAGCGACATCCCGCTGATGACCCGGTTGCGGATCGGGAAATGGTGCGCTTCGGGATCAGCCTTGAGCGGGAATTCGGACAACACCGCGCCGCTGGCCGATATGCGCTCGAACAGGCGCAGGTGCTGGTGCGGATAGACGTTGGCCAGACCGCTGCCCAGCACCGCCACCGTCCGCCCGCGGCTGCTGAGAGCGCCCTCGTGAGCGGCGGCATCGATTCCTATCGCCATACCGCTGACCACCGTGAACCCCAGGCTCGCCAGGTCGCTGCCCAACTGCCGGGCCATGGTCATCCCATACGCCGTGGAATTGCGGGAACCCACCACCGCAACGGGACGCTCGCACCTCGCTATGTCGCCGCTGGCGTAAAGAAACGGCGGAGGGTCCGGGATTTCCCTCAGCAGGGGCGGATAGTCCGGATGCGTCAGGGGGATCAGCCGAAAGCCGCGGCGACTTACGTCCTCGAGTTCCGCCGCCGCGCCGTCCGGCACCCTTTGAGAGTGCAGGGCCGCGGCCGTCCGCGGCGTGATTCCGTCCACCGCCAGGAGCTCGGCCGTGGACGCCTGCAGGACGGCGTCCGGTGTTCCGAAGCGGTCGATGAGCCGCTTGAACAGGTGATTTCCGATCCCCGGAACGCTCTTCACCTGCAACCAGGGGAGAATCTTCTCCACGCTGTTATACTCCCTGCGGTGTCCGAGCCGCCGCGCAAAGTGAAAACCCCCTTTGAGGAACAAGGGGGGTAAGCTGTCGGCGGACGAAAGCGCCGATATGCCCGCGTTGCTTCACTTTTTCTTGGCGCGTTCCTCCCACGTGAGCACAATCGGGCTGGCCACGTATATCGATGAATAGGTCCCTACGACGAAGCCGACCAGGAGCGCCAGGGCGAAATCGTGGATGATCTCGCCGCCCAGAAAATAAAGGGAAACGACCATGACCAAGGTCAGGCCCTGGGTCATGATGGTCCGGCTCAGCGTTTCGTTGACGCTGCGATTAATGATCACGCCGAGAGGTGCTTTCGAAAGCTTGCGGATGTTTTCGCGGATGCGGTCATAGACGATGATCGTGTCGTTCAGGGAGTAGCCGATAATGGTCAGCAGCGCCGCGATCACGGTGATGGTGAACTCCTTGTCGAGGATCGACAGCACGCCGGCCGAGATGGTCACATCGTGAATCAGAGCCACGATGCCGCCCAGGGCATACTTCAGGCCGAATATCCAGAACAGCACCAGCGTCACCGCCAGTGCAGCCGGGATGATGTAGTGCATGGGCACGTGGAAGGTGTACAGGGCGTAAACCGCACTGCCGAGGATGAATGCGATGATGGCGCTCTGGTACCACTTGAACTCGAACCGGCCGGAAATATACACGGCCGTCAGCAGCAGGGAGAACAAAATCGCGAGCAGGGCCTTCTCCTTCAGATCACTGCCGACCTGGGGACCCACCATTTCAAGGCGACGGACTTCAACGCTCGCCCCTGCGGAGGCTTCAAGGTTCTTGCTCAATTTGGACGTGAAATCCTGCCCGGTTTCCATCGTGTCGGTGCGGATCAGGAACTCGTTGTCCTTGGCATCGCCCATGCTTTGCACCGAAACGTTTTCGATGCCCGTGGCGCGCAGCCCGTCCTTGATCTTGTCGATGGCGACGGCGGCCGCAAACCGGACCTGAACGATGGATCCGCCGACGAAGTCGACCCCGTAATTAGGGCCCCGGACGACGAGAGACAGGATGCTGAGCAGGAGCAGTATCCCGGAAAAAGTGTAAGCGAATTTGCGCTTGCCCACGAAGTCGAGGTTGATGTTGGACTTGATGATTTCGATCGACATGAAAGGCGTCCCTTAATTAGATGCTGATGGTTTTGACTTTTTGGGTGTTCAGGATGTAGTCGAACACAAGGCGCGACACGACGACGGCGGTGAAAATGCTCGCCACCACCCCGAGGCTCAACGTCACGGCGAAGCCGCGAACCGGACCGGTTCCGAACTGGTAGAGCACCGCGGCGGCGATGAGAGTGGTCACGTTGGCGTCCAGGATGGTCAGCGTGGCTCGGTCGAAACCGGCATCCACCGCGCCGCGCGGCGTCTTCCCGAGGCGCAGTTCCTCGCGGATGCGTTCGTAGATCAGGATATTGTTGTCCAAGGCCATGCCCACCGAGAGGATCGTTCCGGCGATGCCCGGCAGGGTGAGGGTCGCCCCCAAGGCCGCCAGCCCGGCGGCGGTGAGAACGATATTGAGCAGGACCTCGAAATCCGCCAGCAGACCGGACAGCTTGTAGTAAAACGCCATGAACAGCAGCAGCAGAGCGCCGCCCACCGCCATGGCGATCATCCCCTGACGGATGGAGTCGTAGCCCAGGGACGGACCCACGGTGCGCTCTTCCAGAATCGTCACCGGTGCGGGCAGCGCCCCGGCCCGCAGTATGATGGCAAGGTCGCGGGCCTCCTCCGTGGTGAAGCGGCCCGTGATGCGGGCCTTGCCACCCCCGATTTTTTCCTGGATGGTGGGGGCGGAATAAACCTTGTTGTCGAGAACGATGGCCAGGCGTTTGCCGACGTTTTCACCGGTGACGCGCTCGAACGCCCGTGCGCCCTTGCGGTCGAATTCGATGGACACATAGGGCTCGCCGTATTGGGAGTCGAGCTGGACCCTTGCGTCCGTGAGCGACGCGCCGGTGAGAAGGGTGCCCTTTTTCAGCAGGAACGGGGTCCGGCTCGTGCGCTTGGTGGTGCGGTCCTCGTCGATTTTGTAAAGGATCTCGCTTCCCGGAGGCACACTGCCCTGAAGAGCGGCGTTGACGTCGTGGGCCTCATCGACCAGCTTGAACTCCAGCAGGGCCGTCCGTCCGATCAGATCCTTGGCCCGCTGAGTGTCCTTGATTCCCGGCAGCTGGATCAGGATGCGGTTTTCCCCCTGGCGCCGGATGTCCGGTTCGGACACGCCGAACTGGTCCACGCGGTTGCGGATGGTTTCCAGCGCCTGGTCCACCGACATCTTCTTGATGTGATCGCTCTCCTTGTCGGGAAGATCCAGGACGGCCGCAAACATGTCCGGGTCCTCCCTTCGGTTCGTGATGCGGAGGTCCCGGAGTTCCTTGTCCAGGAGGAGCTTGAATTTGTCGACGTTTTCCTTCCCTTGCACCTGGACGGTTATCTTCAGCGGTCCCAGCCGCTCGACGGATGCGCCTTGAACCTGGTTTTTTTTCACGAGTTCGCGCAGTTCCTGGAAGTTGCGCTCAACCGCGGCCTCGACGGCCTTCTCGGTGTTCACCTCTAAAACCAGGTGCATCCCCCCCTGCAGGTCGAGCCCCAGATTGATCTTCCGGTGGGGCCAGATCTCGGGCTTGAATGTCGGGATGGAGTAAACGACGGCGGCGATGATGACCGCCAAGACAATCACCAGTCTTATCGAAAAGCGTTTCAAGTCGTCTTCCCTTCTGCGGTTGCCGGACGGATGTCAGGACAACCCGGCTCCTCCGTTCAGAAGCAGGCGCTCCCAAGCATGGGAGGGCAACAGCTGCCACGACAGGATCGTGGATTGATTATTTTTTGGTTTCCGCTGGGGCGGTCGGAGCGGACGGGACGATCGCGGCCACGTTGCCGCGGCTGATCTTGACCCGGACCTTGTCGGCGATTTCCACCGTCAGGGTGGTCTCGTCCAGCCCGGTGACGCGGCCGTGAAGTCCGCCGCTGGTGACGATGCGGTCGTCTTTCTTCAGGTTGGCGAGCATTACGCGGTGTTCCTTGCTCCGTTTCTGCTGGGGACGGATGAGGAGAAAATAGAAGATGGCGAACATGAGGACGAGCGGAACGAAGCTCATAAAACCAGCGGCGCCGCCCTCCGGTGCGCCTCCCTGTCCCATGGCGTAAGCGATGTTGACCAAGTTGAAACCTCCTTAAATTTTAGTAGAAGTCGCGCCCATATACTCGAATTCTATCACCGCGTCAAACGCTAATCGTGCCGCGGCGTGCCCTCTGATACAGTAAACGAATAAGGGTGTCAACCGCCGGGGGGTTCAGCGGGAACATTCGATGCGGCTCTCCGCCGGCAGCAGGCCGGCGTCGCTTTCGATGTCGATGGTGATGTTCCGGCGGTTTTCCAGCTCGACGATGTCCCGGCGTTTTTTGTTGAGCAGGTAATCCGCGACCGCCGGGGGGACAATCCCTCTCACCCGGGCGACGTCGTTTTTCAACGCCTCCATGCTGAGCTTGCGAAGAAACCCGATGCCCAGGGTTTCCGTGGAGGGGATCATGCCCTTGCCTTGGCAGCACCGGCAGGCGACATGGCTGCCGAACTCGATGGACGGATGAATGCGTTGCCGGGACATCTCCAAAAGGCCGAATTTGGAGACCCGGCCGACCTTGGTGCGGGCCTTGTCGAGCTTCACGTGGGTCTTCAGCTCGCGCTCGACCTCGGCGCGGTGCTTGGATTCCTTCATATCGATGAAGTCGATGACGATGAGCCCCCCCAGATCCCGCAGCCGCAGCTGGCGCGCGATTTCTTCCGCGGCCTCCAGGTTGGTCTGAAAGGCGGTCTGCTCCACCGATTTTTCATGGGTGGACTTACCCGAGTTGACGTCGATGGCCACCAGGGCCTCGGTCGGCGCGATGACGATGGAGCCTCCGGACTTAAGGGGGACCCGGTTCTCGAAAATGGAGGCGATCTGGTCTTCGATCTGAAACTTTGAGAAGAGCGGCTTCTCCTCCTGGTAGAGCGTGACGATCTGGGTTTGCTTGCTGGCGAAGATGTCGACCAGTTCCCTGGCTTCGTTGAACGTGTTGGGCTCGTCGATGAGGATCTCGGAGACCTCGGGGCTGAAGGAGTCCCGGATGGAGCGCAGCACAAGGGCCCGCTCCTTGTAGAGCAGGGCGGTGTCTTTTTCCTTCATCACCTTGCCCTTGATCGTCTTCCACAGGCGCAGCAGGTCTTTTAAATCCTTGGAGATCATGGTTTTGCTGCACCCGATACCCGCCGTGCGCACGATGACGCCGAAACCCTCGGGAACCTCAAGCTCGCCGACGACCTGCTTGAGGCGGGTCCTTTCAACGTCATCATCGATCTTGCGGGACACCCCGCGCACGGAATGCCCCGGCATCAGCACGACGTAGCGCCCCGGCAGGGAAATGAAGGTGGTGAGCATGGCCCCCTTGGTGCCGATCGGGTCCTTCCCGATCTGCACCATTAGCCCCTGGCCGCGTTTCACGAGCCGTTGCAGGGGCGTGTCGCCGCGGTCATCTTCGTGGAAATAGTCGTAGTGCAGGTCCTGTTTCTGAAGAAAGCCGTTGCGATCGCCCCCGTAATCGACAAACGCCGCCTGCAGGCTCGGTTCGATGCGCGTAATGACCCCTTTGTAGATGTTGCCCTGGGTGATCTCGCGTGCCGCGCTTTCAATGCGGAATTCTTCGAGACGGCCATCCTTAACCGTGGCGACGCGAATTTCCTCCGGGTCGCTGGCATTGATGAGAAGCTTGGTGCTCATGAACCTCTTTTCATCGCTCTTAAGCGGTATCGTGAATTATTTCGGTCTTTTTCCAAATCTGCAAATCCTGTTTTCATATGAAATCGGCGCTCACAAGTCAAATGAAATCTACCAATTCTTGCACTTCGACAGATTGTATGGCATTAAATTACATTTCTCAATACCCAAAAAAGCAGGGGGATGTACGGAAATCGCCGTTTTTCCCTGCATCGCTTTCTTGACTGAGAAAAGGATTGAATCGCATGGAGGAAAGATACAACCCGCACGTCATCGAGCGCACGTGGCAGAGCCAATGGGATTCCCAGAACCTGTTCCGGGTCGAAGCGGACCCGCACCGGCCCAAGTACTATCTGCTGGAGATGTTTCCGTATCCCTCCGGCAACATTCACATGGGCCATGTGCGCAACTACACCATCGGCGACGTGGTGGCGCGTTACAAGCGGATGCGCGGCTTCAACGTGCTGCATCCCATGGGATGGGACGCGTTCGGGATGCCGGCGGAGAACGCCGCCATTGCCAACCGGACCCACCCGGCCACGTGGACCTACGGCAACATTGCCGCCATGCGCTCCCAGCTCAAGCGGATGGGATTCAGCTACGACTGGGAACGGGAAGTCGCCACGTGTCGGCCGGAGTACTACCGGTGGGAACAGTGGCTCTTTCTCAGGATGCTTGAAAAGGGCCTGGCCTTTCGCAAGGAATCCTATGTGAACTGGTGCGACCCCTGTCAGACCGTGCTCGCCAACGAGCAGGTGGAAGCCGGGATGTGCTGGCGCTGCGGCAAGCCGGTGCGCCAGAAAAAGCTGTGGCAGTGGTTTTTTCGGATCACCCGCTATGCCGAGGACCTGCTCTTGCATTGCGACCGGCTGCCCGGCTGGCCTGAAAAGGTCATCACCATGCAGAAGAACTGGATCGGCAAGAGCCTGGGGGCCGAGATCCGCTTCCCACTGGAAAGCGGCGCCGGCGCGATCCCTGTGTTCACCACGCGGCATGACACCGTTTTCGGGGCAACGTTCATGTGCCTGGCGCCCGAGCATCCCCTGGTTCCGCAACTCTGCAAGGGGACGGCGCAGGAGGCCGATGTGCTGGCGTTCGTCGAGCGCATTTCGCACCAGGATCGCTCGGCCAAGGCCCTCGAGAGTTATGAAAAGGAGGGGGTGTTCGTCGGCGCCTATTGCCTCAACCCGATGAACGGCCGCCGCATGCCGGTCTACACCGCCAATTTCGCCCTGATGGAGTACGGCACCGGTGCCGTCATGTCGGTTCCGGCCCATGATCAGCGCGATTTCGAGTTTGCCGGGAAATACGGACTGCCGATCATCGTGGTGGTCCAGCCAGCCGACAGCGAGCTGGACCCGGCCGCCATGGCCGAGGCTTACGCCGGAGAGGGGATCATGGTCAACTCCGGGGTTTTCAACGGCCTGCCGAGCCGCAGCGCCCAGGAGGCCATCGCCGCGCATTTGGAGGCGAACCATCTCGGCCGCAGCACGGTCAGCTTCCGTTTGCGGGACTGGGGCATCTCGCGGCAGCGTTACTGGGGGGCGCCGATCCCGGTGATCCACTGCGACCGCTGCGGGATCGTGCCGGTCCCCGCAAAAGACCTGCCGGTCGTGCTGCCGGAGGACGCCGACCTGCTCGAGGGCGGCCAGTCCCCGCTGCCGGCGCTTGCCTCCTTCGCGAAGGTGGCTTGCCCGACGTGCGGCGCTGCCGACGCTCGGCGGGAGACCGACACGATGGACACCTTTGTCGAGTCCTCCTGGTACTTCGAGCGGTTCTGCAGCCCCGACTGCACCACGGGCATGTTCGAGCGGGCCGCCGTCGATTATTGGATGCCGGTCGACCAGTACATCGGCGGCGTGGAACACGCGATCCTGCACCTGCTCTACTCGCGCTTCTACACCCGCGTGCTTCGGGACGAGGGGCTGGTGTCCTTCAACGAGCCGTTTACCCGGCTCTTGACCCAGGGCATGGTGTGCAAGGAAACCGTCGCCTGCCCGGAGCACGGGTTTATCCTTCCTTCGGACGTGCGGTCGGAGGCCGGGGAGCGTTCCTGCGGCATTTGCGGCCGGCCGGTGGTGGTCGGCCGGGTGGAGAAGATGTCCAAGTCCAAGAAAAACGTGGTCGACCCGAATACGCTGCTCGATCGTTACGGGGCCGACACCACTCGGCTCTTCTGCCTCTTCGCCGCGCCGCCCGAAAAAGACCTGGAGTGGAGCGAGCAGGGGGTGGAGGGCGGCTACCGATTCCTGAACCGTGTCTGGCGGCTGGCGGCGGAGTGGATGCCGGTGATCGCCGGCGCACGGCCGTTTGACGGCAGCCCGGACCAACTCGGCGACCCCATGAAGGGCCTTTTCCGCAAGACCCACGAGACGATCCGCAAGGTCACGCGGGACATCGAGGAGCGGTTTCATTTCAACACGGCCATCAGCGCCATCATGGAGCTCTTCAATGCCATGGCGGCGGTCGGCGTGGAGCCGGGCGGCAGTGCGGAGATGCGAGGGGTGATGTGCTTCGCCGTCGAATCGCTGACATTGATGCTGTCTCCCCTCGTGCCGCACATCGCCGAGGAGCTGTGGGCGGCGCTCGGCCATTCGCAGAGCATTCTGCTGGCGCCCTGGCCCGCCTGGCGCGAGGACGCCATCGAGCGCGATGCGGCCCTGATCGTCATCCAGGTGAACGGCAAGCTGCGCAGCCGGATGACGGCGGCGGTCAACGCGACGGACGACGAACTCCGGCAGCAGGCGCTGGCGGACGAAAGCGTGCAGAGGTTCGTGCAGGGAAAACCGGTCAAGAAAATCGTAGTGGTGAAAAACAAGCTCGTGAACATCGTGGTGTGATGTTCGTTTCGGATAGCGGAGATTCTATGAACCCGGCCATTCGTCCGCGGAAGGATGTGACCCTGAAAAAACGGCAGACGGCATGGTGGATCGCGGTTGCGACGGCGGCTGCGCTTGCGATCGGTGGGTGCGGTTACCGGTTTCAAGGTGAAGCCAAGCTGCCCGCAGGCGCTCAAACCGTTTTTGTGAGTATGTTCGAAAACAGAACCAACGAGCCCGCGCTGGAAACCACCGTGACCAATGCCATGGTCTTCGAGTTCACCAAGCGCAGCCGGACGGCCCTGGTCGGCAGCGAGTCTCAAGCCGATCTCGTCATGAGGGGTGTCATTCGCTCCGTGGAGTTGAGATCCGTCGCCTCCCGCAACAGGGACGGCGCCGGCGAGCGGAGCGTCACGCTGACGCTGGATGTTCGGTTGGTGGAGCCCGGAGGAAAAGAGGTCTGGTCGGCCACCGGGCTTTCCGACAGCCAGGCCTTTGTCGTCGGGGACGACAAAATTCTGACTGATCAGAGACAAAGAGCCACCCTGGGGGTTGTCGCCACTCGCATTGCTGAAAGGATTTACAACCGGTTCACCGATAATTTTTAAGCGCGGTTCAAGAACCGCGCTTAAAAGTGACAAGGACGCCGGTGAGCGGGAAAACCCGGGTCACCGGAGTGAAGGTGAATCCATGACACGGGGGCGAACTACGCTTTGAGCGTGTTCACCAGTTTGGCCAGACGGGAAATTTTGCGTGCAGCGGTTTTTCTGTGGATGGCGCCTTTTTTGGCGGCCTTGTCGATCAAAGACTTGGCGACGTTCAGCTTTGACTGCACCGCTTCCGTGGATTTGGCGGCAACGTCCTGCCGGACGGTTTTCACCAGGTGCTTCACCTGCGTCTTGGTGATGCGGTTGCGCAGTTTACGGTCTTCGTTCTGACGGGCGCGTTTGAGCGCTGATGCGTGGTTGGCCAAGCGTATGGCTCCTTTCCAGGTAATGGGATCAAGACGTGTACAATTGTCAAAACCAAATACTTATTCGAATTCACACATGATGTCAAGATTTTTCTAGTGGTATCACCGGTCTATCACGCATCCCCGGGAAGCCGATCCGCAGGGGAAGATTCCGAAACCAGGCGGATGGCCCGTGCGGCAGGCGTCGTGGCGGTGGCCACCTTGCTGAGCCGTGTCCTGGGATTCGTGCGTGATGCCATGATCGCCTGGCACTTCGGGGCCGGTTTCAGTTCCGACGCCTTTCTGGCTGCTTTCCGGATCCCCAACTTGTTTCGCCGCCTTGTCGGGGAAGGCGCCTTGAATTCGGCCTTCGTTCCGGTTTTTACCGAAACCTTTTACCGCGGAGGACCTGCGGAGGCCGACCGGCTGTTCGGATCGGCGTCGCGCGTTTTTGCAGCGGTGCTGATGGCGGTCTGCGCCGTGGGCGTGCTCGCCGCGGGTTGGTTCGTGCCGCTGATAACACCCGGTTTCACCGACTCCAAACTAGCCCTCACCGTCACTCTGACCCGCCTGATGATCCCGTATCTTTTCGCCGCCGGAATGATGGCGCTTTGCATGGGGGCGCTCAACGTCTGCGGCAGCTTCGCAGCACCCGCCTTGACCCCCACGCTGCTCAACCTGAGCATGATCGGCTCGCTGGCGGCCCTTGCACCGCACCTGGACCGCCCGGTAACCGGCTTGGCGGCCGGAGTGCTTATCGGCGGTGCCGTTCAACTGGCGTTTCAGGCGCCTTTTCTGCTGCGGCACCGACTGCACCTGTGGCGGTCCGTGCGCGGGGTCCATCCGGCGCTCAAGCACATGGCGCGGCTGATGGTGCCCTCCGTTCTCGGCGGCGCGGTGGTCCAGATCAATATCCTGGTGGGCACCCTGATGGCCTCCACGCTGGCGGAGGGCAGCGTCAGTTACCTGTATTACGCGGACCGCCTGGTGGAGTTCCCGCTCGGCGTGGTCGCCATGGCCGGGGCGACCGCTGCGCTTCCGAGCATGGCGCGCGAAGCCGCCGTCGGCAACACCGATGGCCTGCGCGAGACCTTCGCCTTTGCGTTCAGGCTGGTGTCCTTTGTGACCATCCCGGCCATGGTCGGTCTGGTATTGCTGGGGGAGCCGATCGTGGCGCTGCTGTTCATGCGCGGGGAGTTTGCTGCGGTCGATGTCCGGTTGACGGCCCAGGCGCTTTCATATTATGCTTTGGGTCTGTGGGCGTTTGCAACGCTGCGAATCGCGGTGTCGGCTTTTTTCGCGCAACAAGACTCCAGAACCCCGATGCTCGCGGCAACGCTTTCCATTCTCGCGAACATCCTGCTGGGGCTGATGCTGATGAAACCAATGGCGCATGGCGGAATGGCGCTGGCGACCTCGCTGGCCGCAATGCTGAACCTGGGGGTCCTGCTGATGGTTCTGCAGCGAAGGCGCGGCGGGGTGGACTGGCGATCCATCGGCCCATCGCTGGCGCGTTCGATTTTCAGCGCGGCCGTCATGGCCGTCGGCGTGCGGGCGGTTTCACACGTGATGCTCACCGAACCCCATCCGACCACGGCGCAACTGGCCCTGGGACTTTGCGCCAGCATCGCGGTCGGTGTGCTCATCTATGCCGCGGCCGCCGGGGCGGCTGGAAGCGTCGAGTTGCGCGACCTGTGGACCCACATGCGGAGGGGGAGCCGCTTCCGATGAACAAGAAGCAAGGCGTTCTGCTCTCCATCGCCGTATGTCTGATTTTGTCGCTGATGTTTTTCATCGTCTTCAGCGCGCGGGGGTTGGCCGATCTCAGTTTGATGAAAAAGGAGCGTGACCGCATCCGGACGCAGAATCAGCAGATCACCCAGGAAAACCTGACCCTCGGGGTCGAGATCGACCGCTTGAAAAACGACCCCAAGTACATCGAGAGCGTGGCGCGCAAGGAGTTCGGCATGATCGGGCAGGACGAGATCGTGGTGAAACCGCAGCGGCCGCCCGATCGCTGAGAGAAGCGGCATGGAAGAAAACTACCCTCACGGCACGGTGACGTTGGCCCGGCTTTTTGCCGCCCAGGGGTACTGGGGGAAGGCGGTCAACATCTACCGTCGGCTGCTCGAGCGGGAGCCTGACCGCCAGGACATCGCCCAGGCGTTGGCAGAGGCTGAAGACCAGGTGAACGCCGCCGGCCGGAAGCGCCCCGGCGATATAGACGCCCTGTTCCGACAGTGGATCGACCTTCTGCTCAAATACGACCGTCTCCGCAAGCTGAAGCGGATCAAGCGCCGCTTGTAGAGGTGGTTTCAAAACCTCGGATCACGCCCGAGGGCAAGGCGCGCAACGCCGCCATCGGGTGTCAGGCGGGATCATCCCCTACTAATCTTTTTTCCCCTCCGGTTTCTTCTCCTCCGGCGTTCCGGAGCCCTTGGGCTCTTGATGAAACACCGCTTTCACCCGCTCGGACCCGCTGCTCTCCACTTCGGCACTGCCGGTGGATCGGTTGAGAACGATTTTCGACCCTGTCAGGGTGTTTTTGCCGCTGACCACAGTTGAATTCGCGCCCGAGAGCGTCATGATATCGGTTGCCATGACGTGCTCCGCACGTTCCGCGTCTGCGACGTACTTCTCGGTCACGATGTGCACCCGCCCGGTGGCCACGATCTTCTGGATGGACTCCTGCGTGGATTTGCCCTTGGGCGGGTTCAGAAGATCACCCTCATAGTAAATACGCAGGGCATCGGCGGTCATCGTGGACTTGCCCTGAGTCGCTTTCACAGAGCCGGTGAAGTCGGCCCATCGCTCGGCGTTGTTGGTGACCATCCGATCGGCGACGATTTCAATCGGCTCCTTGGAACTCCCGGAGCTGTCCGTGGGGAACAGGCCGGCCGCTGAAGCCGAGGCGGTAATTGAAAAGATGCCCGTCAGCAGGATCGCCGCTGTGATTTTTAGTGTTCGATTCATAGTTCACGTCTCCTTATCGGAACAAGTAACTGCAGGCGGCCACGCTTCCCATGACGCCGGCCAGGTCCGCCAACAGGCCGGCGGCCAGGGTGTAGCGGATGCGTCGCACCTGCACCGCGCCGAAATAAACGGCCAACACATAGAACGTTGTTTCCGTGCACCCCTGAAGGGTCGACACGAGGTAGCCGGCGTAGCTGTCGGGGCCGATGGCCGGGTCGTTGATGATGGAGGCCAGCACGGCAAAGGCCCCTGAGCCGGAGAGGGGCCGCATCAGCGCCATGGGCAGCGCTTCGGCGGGCAGTCCCACCCGGGCCGTCCAGGGCCCGAGAACGCTCACCATGGCCTCCATGCCGCCGCTGGTCCGCAACATGCCCACCGCCACCAGGATGGCGACGAGATACGGGATGATCCGGATGGCCACCTGAAACCCCTCCTTGGCGCCCTCCACAAAGACTTCGTAGACCCGCACTCGTCGCACCGCTCCAAAGATCAAAAAACCGGCCATCAACCCCGGCATGATCCAGGGTGAGAGCGCCTTGCCGTAAGCGACGGTCAGCGGGATCAGGGCGAACACGGAGGCCAGCGCCAGCGCGCTCGCCCAATCCGGGTAGGCGCCCGACGGTTCCTCATCGATCTCGGACGCTGCCGAATCCGGCGCAGCACCAGGGGCCGGGACGAGGTCCGCCGGTACCGATCGGCGGCGGCGGTAAAAGCGGGAAAAAAGTTTTGCTGAAACAATTGCTATCGCCGTGGAGCAGGTGGTGGCAAAAAGAGTGGTCGGAAAAATGCCGGCCGGGTCGGCCGAACCCGCCGCCGCGCGCAGGGCGATGACCCCGGTGGGCAGCAGGGTGACGCTGGCGGTGTTGATGGCCAGGAACAGCGCCATGGCATCGGTGGCGGTGCCCGGCGCGGGGTTGAGCTTGTTCAGTTCCTGCATGGCGCGAATGCCGAAAGGCGTCGCAGCATTGCCGAGGCCCATGACATTCGCCGACAGGTTTAGGATCATGGCGCCCATGGCCGGGTGCTCGGTCGGAACATCCGGGAACAGCCTGACCATCAATGGCCGGATCAGACGGGCAATGATCCTGAGCAGGCCGCCCGCTTCGGCCACCTTCATGAGGCCCAGAAAAAGGGTCATGACCCCGACCAGGCCGATGGCCAAATCAACCGCGCCCGCGGCGGAGTCCACCATGGCCTTGGAGAGGGCTTCCATGGGTGAGGGTTGTCCCGGTGCCGGGCCCACCGCGAGCTGCCGCCATCCGGCAGAGGCAAAAGCGATCAGGGCGATGGACAGAAAGATGATGTTCATAAGCAGACAGCCTGAGTGTACAGTGTTTAACCCTTCACGTGAAGCTATTCTCTCCTCAACGCTTCGATCGGGTCCAGCCGCGACGCTTTGCGCGCGGGGTAAAACCCGAAAAAAATCCCCACCGCCGCCGACACCGTGAAGGCGATGCCGATGGCGCTCGGCTGAATGACGGCCGGCCAATCCCCAAAAGCGGTGAAGGCCATCGACCCGGCGACGCCGAGCAGAATTCCGATGAGTCCCCCGATCATGGAGAGCGCCACCGCCTCCGTTAAAAACTGCATCAGGATGTCGTGTCTGCGGGCCCCAACGGCCATGCGAAGGCCGATTTCGCGGGTGCGCTCGGTGACCGAAACGATCATGATGTTCATGATGCCGATGCCGCCGACCATGAGCGACACCGATGCCACCGCCGCCAGTAGCAGCGACATGGTCCGCGAGGATTCGGCCCGTGTCTCCAACGCCTCGGCCTGGTTGCGGATCCAGAAATCGTTTTCCTGGCTGGGGCGCAGGCGGTGCCTCTGGCGCAGCAGTTCGCGCATCTCTTTCTCGGCGCTCGAGACGAGCTCCGGCGATTTGACCTTCACGGCGATCCCGTTGACCAGTCGGCCGCTCAGCGCCCGTTCGCCCAACACTTTTTTCCGGGCGGGGGCCATTGGAATGAGGACCAGGTCGTCCTGGTCCCACCCTCCCATGGAGAACCCCTTGGATATCAGCACTCCGGCCACTATGAAAGGCACTCGGTTGATACGGACAACCGATCCGGAGGGGTCCTGGCCGGGGAAGAGATTCTGGGCGACGGTGCTGCCGATCAGCACCACCTTGGAGTTGCCCCGGAACTCCTCCACGGGGATGTTTTTCTCATTGTCCAGCCCCCATTCGCGCGCCTCGAAATATTCCGGGGTCACTCCGACGACGGTGGTAGACCAGTTCTGGTTGCCGGAGATGACCTGCCCCCGGCCTCGAATGTAGGGTGCCACGACCTGGACCTCGAGAATTTCCTTCCGAATGGCGTCCGCATCCTCCTCGTTCAGGGTCGGCAGGGTGCCTGCGCCCAGCCGGACCCTGGAGGTGGTCGACCCCGGAAAAACGTACAGCAAGTCGGCCCCCATGCTGTTGATGATGTCGGCCACCTGGGCCTGGGCGCCGGCTCCGACGGCCACCATCACGATGACCGCGCCGACGCCGATGATGATGCCGAGAGTCGTCAAGACACTGCGCATGATGTTCACGCGCAGGGCGCGGAAGGCGTCCCGTACGGGTTCGAAGAGCGTCATGGGGCCTCGTCACTCGGATGGCAGGAAATTTCCACTGCCCCCGGCGGCGCGGAATCCGTCAGCGTCGCGGCATCGATCATACGGCCGTCTCGGAACCGCAGGATGCGCCGGGCGAACCTGGCGATGTCGGGCTCGTGGGTCACCAGGATGATGGTGATCCCCTCGCGATTCAACCGCTGCAGCAAATGCATGATGTCCACGCTGGTCTGGGTGTCGAGGGCCCCCGTGGGTTCGTCGGCTAGAACCAGGACCGGGCGGTTTGCCAGGGCGCGGGCGATGGCCACGCGTTGTTGCTGCCCGCCGGACAGTTGCGAGGGGTGGTGATGGCCCCGGTCCTGAAGCCCCACGGCCGCCAGCACCTCGCGGGCGCGCTCATGGCGTTGCGACCGTTGCATGCCGCTGTAGCGCAATGGCAGTTCGACGTTTTCGATGGCCGGCGTGCGCGGCAGAAGGTTGAAGTTCTGAAAAACGAAGCCGATCTTCCGATTGCGAACCTCGGCCAGGTCGTCCGCTGTCAAGCGGGAGACATCCATGCCGTCGAGGATGTAACGCCCGGACGTCGGTGAGTCCAGGCAGCCCAGGAGGTTCATGAACGTGGATTTGCCCGAGCCCGAGGGGCCGGTCACCGCCACGAAGTCCCCGGGCATGATTTCAACCGACACCGCGCGCAGGGCATGCACCATCTCGCTGCCGAGCATGTAGTCTTTGGTGAGATCCTCGGTTTTGAGGAGGGCGTTTGTCATTTCAGCTAAAAGGCGAAACGCTTCGCTGCACGTCCGGAGGTTTTGGAGGCGGTCAGGTTCACGCCGATGATGACCATCTGACCGGTGCTGAGGTCGCCGCTCACGGCCTCGGTGAAGGTGCCGTCGCTGATGCCCAGCACCAGATCAATCGGCTGCGGCTTCCCTTTTTCCCCGGGGATGTAAACTTTTCCCCTGATGGGGGAGACGCCTTCCTGGGCGGCCGCGAAACGCACGTATTTCTCCCGCTGTTCGGGGGAGAGCAGCGTGGCCACGGAGGTCCGGGTGCGCTCGTGCTGGGTCTGCGTTTCCCGGCGGATTTCTTCGGGGGTGGCATCCTGTCGGCGCAGGGCTTCGAGTTTCTCGCGGGCGTCGGAGAGGATGACCCGCACCTGGTTCTGCTGGGATTCGGTCAGACGAAGCGCTGCGGTCAGCTGCTTCAACCGTTCCTCCGGCTGACCTGTTTCGCCGGAAGAAACCGTGGCGTTGCGGGATTCCCCGGTGCTCTTGAGGTCTTCGCCGTTCGGTTTGAACCGCAGGGCGGCGTTCGGCACCTTGAGGGCATTCTGGCGCTCGTCGACGATGATCTGGATGTTGGCGGTCATCCCGGGCAGCAGGCGCATGTCGGAGTTGTCGGCGGAGACCAGCACGGTGTAGGTCACCACGTTCTGCACGACGCGCGGCGCCTTGCGGATCTGCATCACCTGACCGTGGAACTCCCGGCCGGCGAAGGCGTCCACGGTGAAGATGGCCTCCTGGCCCACGTGCACGCGGCCGATGTCGGCCTCGTCAACGTCGGTTTCAACCTGCATTTGACGTAAATCCTGCGCGATGACGAAAAGTTTGGGCGCCTGGAGGCTGGCGGCCACGGTCTGGCCGATGTCCACGGCGCGCTCGATGACGACGCCCTCCACCGGAGAGCGGATGAAGGTGTTTTCGAGGTCGATCTCGGTCTGGTTCAGCGCGGCATCCTTCTGGCGCACCTGCTCGATCGCATAATCCACCTGAGCGCGGGCCGTCTTGAGAGCGGCCTCACGCGTGGCGACCAGGGACTCCGCTGCGCGCTCTTCGGCTTCGTCGCTTTTGGCCTGGGCCTGGGCCTGGTCGTGGGTAGTCTGGGTGTCGTCGATCTGGCTTTCGGAAACCGAGCCGCTCTGGAAGAGGGCGCGGCGGCGTTCCAGGTTGCGCTTGGCATTCACAAGGCTGATCCGCGCCTTTTCGGTGCGGGCCTTGGCGCTGTTGAACGAAGCGGCGGAGTTGGCCAGCTCTTTCTGGGCGCGCTCGACGCCGGCCCGCTGGATGTGCACGTTGGCTCGCGCGACATCCAGCTCCGCCCGGGCCTGGCGCACCTTCGCCTCGAAGGTCTCCGGGTCGATGCGCGCGATGACCTGCCCGGCCTGGACCTCGGAATTGAAGTCCGCCAGGAGTTCCTTGATCTGGCCGGACACCTGGGAGCCCACCTGGACCGTGATGACGGCGTTCAAGGTGCCGCTCGTGGATACGGCACTGACGATGGGGCCACGCTCTACCGATGCCGTGCGGAAGCTGACGGAATCCTCTTGGCCGTTTCTGAAGAAAAAAAACCAGATGGCCGTGATGGCCATCACCGCGGCAATCGCAATGATCGTCTTGGCGCGCAAGCCTATCCGCTCGGTTTTTCGCAAACAGCCACCACCCTGAGTTCTTGCAGGAAGTTAAATTTCGCTTCCCAGAATCATAATAGGCGGAATCGTGAGACGTGTCAATTCAGAGAAGGAAGAATACTAATAAAATTTAGGATCTTAACTAAAGCGATCGATCAAAAACAAGCGCCTCACCTGTTGACAGGTGAGGCGCTTTGGCAAACCGGGTGTTGCAACTCGGTTACCGCTGGGCCGAGCGTATCGCCTTGCCGGCCACGGGGTTGTAAAGTTTCATGATGGCCACTTTCATTACGTCCAAGACTTTCATCTGGCCGATGATGTCCACCAGTTTGTTTTCCGCCTCCGGGGGGAGCGTGCAGGCGTTGGAGGCGTCAAACTTGAGATCCGGGAAACCTTTTGCGAGCTTCTTTTGCTCTTTTTCACTGACCGGCACCTGGATCGCCTTCTTGCCGCCGATGTCCTTCACCTGCCCGGCGAGTCCGGCGCCCTCGATGGTCTTCATCTTTGCGTCGTCCAGGAAAACATTGATCAAGTAGTCTGCCATGGAATCCCTCCTGCGTTTTGATTAAAGTTGCTATGAATGAGATGCCCCCGTCGAAATTCTTTAGCGTTTTAGTTGGATTTTCAAAAACTGTCAAGATGGACGGCGCTCCCCAGAATACGATCGCCGGCTAATCAAAGATTTTAGGAAGCGGCTGCTTGAATCCCCTGATCATGTTAACCGCCTGCAGCGGGATGTAGGCCTTGTCGGTGTTGGGGGCAACCACCACCACGCCCTCCAATGCGTACATCTTTTCGTCCATTTTCAACAGGTTTTTGTTGACCGGCAGCTCGGCGGTCTTTCCGCCGGTCGCGATTTTCACCACCGGGTTGCCCGGATCGGATCTGTCCACGGTGACCTTGCCGCCGTCGAAGGCCTTGCCTGCTTCGACGAAAAGCCGGCGGTTCAGTTTTTCCAGGTCAAAGCCCATGGCCGCGGCGCAGACTCGTGCGATATCGGGAGCATCAACCACACCGCCCGGCTTGCCGGGCCCGAAAGCAAAAAGCGGCACGTCCCCGCCGCAGTGGCCGTGAGTGGTCCAACCGACATAGGTGTATAGGGGGCAGAGTACCTCTCCGATGCTGAAGTAGGCGTCGTCCTTGAAGGATTTGGAGCGGTCCAGGATTTTGTTGGCTTCTTCGTCCGTAATGTCGAGCGACCAGCCCTCCTTGATCACCGATTTGACCCGGGCCGTTGATTTGTCCGTCTCGATTTGGCTCCACATAAACGCGGCGGAAGATTTCATTTTGCGGATCGGATCCAGGAGAGCCTCGACTTTCATCTGCGGGTAGATGCCGTCCGAGGCATAGTTGCCGATGGAAAACCCGCCGGTGTTGTGATCGGACACGGCCAGCACGAGAGTTTTACCGTCCCGTTTGGCGAAATCCAATGCCACCGCGACGGCCTTGTCGTAGGCCAACAGGTCGCTCAGCATGTGGGCGGGGTCGTTGGCATGGCAGGCCCAGTCCACCTGGCTGCCCTCCACCATCAGGAAGAACCCGTTCGGGTCCAGGGAAAGGATGTCGATGGCCTTGCGGGTCATCTCCTCGAGGGTGGGTTGCTCGGGATGCAGCCGGGGACGGTCGATTTCGGAATCCATGTGGCTGTGGGCGAAGGCGCCGAACACGCGGTCGGCCGCCGAATGCTGCATGGCATCCCTGTTATCGACGATCGCGTAACCCCAGTTTTTCAAGTACTCGTAAAGGTTGTCGCCGTCGGTTCTACGTCCCTTGAATTCCGTGGGCACAAGATGGCGCCGGCCGCCGCCGAAAACCACGTTGATGCCCTGATAGACGGCCTGCTCCATGATGTCGTCCTCGTTGGCGCGGGAGTGCGTGTGCGCCATGTACGCCGCCGGCGTGGCGTGCGTGACGCGCGAGGTGGCGACGATGCCGGTGGCCTTTTTGAGCAGCTTGGCGCCTTCCAGAACGGTGGCCAGCGGCCGGTAGCGCAGCTCTTCGGGAGGGGCGGCCACGCCGGTAATGGTGTCCTTGTGGGGGCCGACGCTGATAAATTTATCGCTCGTGCGCACGCCGGTCGCAAAGGCGCTTGCCGTGGGTGCCGAGTCGGCGATCACCGAGTCGGCGATGTAAGTTTTGACCGCGCCGACCCGGTAGGGGTCAAAGGACAGCGGGGCGCCTTTGAACCAGCGGGCCAACGTGTACTGTTCCGCCGAGCAGCCGTCCACGATGAGCACGATGACGTTCTTGGCCTTGGCCGCGGCCTGCGCCGGTTCTGCGCCGAGCAGGGTAACGGCTGCGAGGAGGCCGACAAGCAACACCAGGAATTTCGCCAGCGACTGTCTGAAAGGCATGCACTTCCTCCTTCACCGGGGGTTAGAATTCAAGCCGAATCGTGATACAGTCATCTATAACCAGTCGGAGAAGGGGTCAAGACTTTCTCCGGCTGAATCGCGGCTGAAAAGCCGCTGCCACAGGGTTGTGAGGAAAAGAATTTATTACGACGCAGGCAGGGGCGTCTGGTTTTACATCAAAACCGGCGACTGGACCATCGGCGCATCCATCCCCACAGACCTCAAGGTGCAGCTGGGCCATTACGTGAACATCAGCATGGACACCGACAAACCCTACGAGTTCAACGACGAGCACCAGAAAGAGTACCCGGCTGAAAAGTACAAGAAGAAGAAATAGCGCTGGGATATTAGGCGCTGGCTGGGGTTCATCGGGCCGCAAAGCAGGAGCCGGTGGGCCAATAGAAAAACCTCTTAGGGACGTCCGGCGTTGGATCAATCCAGAGT
>Ga0209450_10000321_pt1 | contig 25526 bp, 24 predicted proteins | sample FrelakmetLWP11LW_FD_187149 | JGI IMG/M metagenome (GOLD analysis project Ga0209450, IMG submission 187149) | Freshwater lake sediment microbial communities from the University of Notre Dame, USA, for methane emissions studies - LWP11 LW (SPAdes)... | ecosystem: Environmental > Aquatic >...
AAGATACCGTGAAAAAAATGGCAAGGGACATCAGTGAAAAATATCTCAATCCGCCTGATACTACTGATTTCGGCATCATGTTCCTTCCGTTTGAAGGCATCTATGCCGAGGTGGTAAGGAAGGCAAGTCTCCTTGAGGAGCTTCAGAATAAATTCAAGGTAATAGTAACAGGGCCGACTACTCTTGCAGCTCTGCTTAATAGTCTCCAGATGGGTTTCAGAACCCTTGCCATCCAGAAGCAGAGCGGCGAAGTCTGGAAGATCCTGGGCGCAGTCAAGAAGGAGTTTGAGAACTTCGGCGGACTGCTGCAGAAAGCACAGGGTAATATCCAGACAGGACTTAACCAGCTCGACAATGTCGTTGGAGTACGCACGAGAGCCATCCAGAGCAAGCTTCGCAAGGTTGATTCTCTCGGAGCTGATGAAGCCCGTCTTATCCTTCCCGAATCCGCAGATGGCGATAGCGGAACTGAGGACGAAGAAGACGAGATGAAATAAATCGTGCAATCGTGCAATAGTGCAATCATGCAGTCATACAGTATTGCGAGGAGTCCCGCCACCACCTTCGCTAAAGCTTCGGTGGTCAAAGTCGGGACGACGAAGCAATCCCCCTCCTCCTATCTTCTTCTTACCGTTATGTCTTTGTGCCGTTACGCCTTTATGCCTTTATACTTTATGCCTTTTTTTCCTATCTTTGCCCTTTCTTTTAAATAAACAAATTCACATTACATAAGTGTTATTCGACGAATTAGATCTGAATCCGGAGTTACTGGAATCAATTGTATACATGGGTTTCAGGGAGACCACTCCGATACAGGAAAAAGCCATTCCGGTTATAATGGCAGGCAGTGACCTGATAGCGTGTGCGCAGACTGGGACCGGCAAAACAGCAGCTTACCTGCTTCCAATAATGAATCAACTCCTGAACAATCCCACAGGCTACACCCATACACTTGTTCTGGTACCAACCCGTGAACTGGCAATTCAGATCGACCAGCAAATCCAGGGACTGGCTTATACTTTGAATATCACGTCATTAGCTGTATATGGCGGAGGAGATGGCAGCGGATGGGATCAGGAGAAAGCTGCACTCTCGAAAGGAGCGGAATTTATCGTGGCTACCCCCGGCAGGCTGATTTCCCATCTTAATCAGGGATATGTGAAGTTCAACCAGATAGAAGTATTGGTACTTGACGAAGCTGACCGGATGCTCGATATCGGATTCTACGAAGATATCATGCACATTATCTCCTATCTGCCCAAAAAGCGCCAGACATTGATGCTAAGCGCCACCATGCCTCCAAAGATAAGGTCATTGTCGAAGCATATAATGAAAAACCCGGTTGAGATCGCTCTTGAAATGTCAAAGCCTGCCGATGGTGTCGTACAGGCTGTGTACAGGTTAAGTGACAATCAGAAACTGCCACTGATAAAAAGTCTGATAGCCGACAATCCTGATTACCACAGCATTTTGATTTTCAGCTCGACAAAGAAGAAAGTATATGAGATTGTAAAGGGACTGCGCTCAAAAGATTTCCTCGTCGAAGGCATTTCATCGGATCTTGAACAGAAGGAGAGGGAAGAGACGCTGTCGAGGTTCAAATCTCATAAAACTCGTGTTCTTGTGGCTACCGATGTGCTGAGCCGTGGAATAGATATAAAGGACATTGATCTTGTAATAAATTTTGATGTCCCTTCAGATGCCGAGGATTACGTGCACAGAGTAGGTCGTACAGCGCGTGCCGAGAACACTGGTGCAGCAGTAACGCTCATCAACAGGACAGATATACAGAAAATGCAGCGCATCGAAAAATTAATAGGATACAAAGTTTTTAATACACCCCTGCCCTCTTTTGTTGCCGGTATGGAGGATAAAGGAACCGGCCACCGTCCACCGCATAAGAAAACTGAAAAAGACGGTTTTAAAAACAGGCGCAATAATAAATTCAGAAGAAAGAAAACAGGTGATTCACATAGTACCTGAAGGTTTTTAGATCATAAATCGTGCAATCGTGCAGTCTTGCAGTCTTGACGTGGAGTTTACCCCTCAGAGCGGGGCTGTCTCGAAGTTCTGGACTATAAAGACTATTAAGACAGCCCGCAGGGCGTTAAGACTTAAAAGACAATAAATATTCCCCCTCTCTCCCAATCCATTATATTTCTCCCATACAGTAAAAAATAAATGGAAATTCCTTACCTTTAATTCAGTTTCCACTTAAACCTGAATCCTATGAAGCAATCTAATCTTTTCCGGATATTAATCATGGCGATGCTTTTTTCAGCCAGTTTAATCAATGCACAGGAAAATCCATATGAGGCTATGCCTGTGACAGATGCCGACGGCAATGTTTACAAAACCATTATGCTTAAAGAGGGTGTCTGGATGGCAGAAAACCTGAGAACAACGAAATTCAATGATGGAACCTCCATACCTCTGATAAAGGATAAGGCAGCATGGAAAGAAACAAAGAGTCCGGGATATGGATGGTACAAGGATGATGCCGATTATAAGAAGAGTGTCGGGGCAATTTATAACTGGCATGCAGTGGGAACCAAAAAATTGTGTCCAAAAGGGTGGCATGTGCCGACAGAAGCTGAATGGAACAATCTTATGGATTATGCAGGCACCACCCAGAAATCGGGGGACAATCCTGCAAAGCTAAAGGAAGCCGGAACTTCTCACTGGAAGAGCCCCAATGAGGGAGCGACTAACTCAATATTTTTCAACGCCCTGCCAGCAGGAGAAATATCTTATTTCTATACCGATGAGGAGTCAGGGACCAAGGCAACATGGTGGACCTCTACGGAAGACATGTTGGACAAGCCTCCTATGAACGCATTAATAACAGGTCTTTCTAACGATTTTCACAGCAAAACCGCCGGTACCAGTCCCAAGGAAGAAGCTTACTCGATCCGGTGTAAAATGAATGATTAGATCCCCAGGTCTTGTAGTCCCTCCTACGCTACCGACTCCGCTAAAGCTTCGTTGGTCAAATAAAGCTATGGAGGGCAAAGCTTGCTTTGGCAGCCGAAGCCTTCTTTGAAAACCGAAGCCTTTGCGAAGGTTTTAGCGAAGGCTGGCAGTCTTTAAATTTAGATTACTTTTCTTAATTTTATGTCAAATTTAATTGACGGGACACATGGGCAGCTACGCTAACAACCATCTAATAAAAGACGAATCAGTAGCCTATGAAACAAGGCTGCACTGGGTTATATTCTTTACATTGAAATCACTGTTCACACTTACAATTGCTGCATGGCTGGAAAGGTGGCTCTCGGAATATGTGATCACCAACCGCAGGATAATAATAAAGACAGGTTTTATAGCAAGAAAAACCTTTGAGATGAACCTCTCGAAGATCGAAAGCGTAAATGTCGATCAGACGGTAATGGGGCGAATTTTAAACTACGGATCTATAACGATCATCGGATCAGGCGGCACAAGGGAGACATTTCACAATATCTCCAGGCCTCTTGCCTTCAGAAAAGCATTCCAGGAGCTCTGCTGAAAGTTAATATCATTTTGAAGGTCTTGAAGGTCTTGCAGTCTTAAAGTCTTAAAGTCTTAAAGTCTTACTGTCTTGAGGAAAGAAAAAATAATATTATAAACGGAACCAGCAGCTTTATGAAATACCTGAAATAAGGCAAATAAAAGACTGCAGGACTGCAGGACTGCAGGACTGCAGGACTTAAAGATTGCATGACTTAATTCCTATTCACATTTCAGATTCTTTCTCTCTGCTTTTGCTGCCTCAACAAAAGCCCCGTACATGGCATTTTTAAAAGATGCGCATGCATCAGGAGTCTGACCTTTCCCTGACTGTGCAAGGGCAAGCTGAAACCAGAATTTCGCTTTGGCCACAGCATCACCTGTTTCAAGATCAAGTCCGCGTTTTGCATATTCTGCGCCATTGTCATAATTCTTCTGCTTGTTATACACATCGGCAAAGTAATAGAAGAGGTCCTTGTTATTACCGTATTTTGCGGCTTTAGTAAGCAGAGCGAGCGCTTCATCGAGCTTTCCAGCCTGGTTGGCTTTGGAACCTGCCGAACGGAAAAATTCAAGCGCCTGTGCAGATGCCTGCTTGATCTTTGTTGTATCATTTGTACCCTTCAGCTTTTCGATATAAAGATCGATGGTTTGTTCATATGCTGGAGCATTGTTTTGCTTTACATATATCAGAGCCTTGTTATATATGGCATTGACATAACCCGGATTTATTACAAGAAGGCTATCGAATGTCAGCAGGGCATTATTAAAATCGTTTTGGCCGAAGTATGATGTAGCCTGAGTGTTATAAGCCTGGACAATCAGTTTTGAAGCATTTTCTTTCTGAGCAGGTGTACCGTATTTTTCAGCAATGGCTACTGCTGCTTTTGAAGCCTTCATTATTTCAGGAACCGGCTTCTTTTCATTTATGGCGGCAACGGCAACCTTTGTGTAAAGTCCGGGCAGTACCTTTGAGGCTTTCTCCCTGAGATCGTCGGCTTCAGCGCCGACCTGCCCTGCGAGTGTGATTGCCTTCTCAAATGCTCCAATGGCGGTTACTGCATCTGTCGGTGCAGCCTTCACCCCCTCATTATAAGCGGCTACAACGTCATTCCTTGTCTGTGCACTGAGACTTGTTACGAATATTGCTGAGACTGCAAATATCACGGCAACTTTTCTTGAAAGTTTAATACTCATTTTAATTCAGATTATCAGGTTATAACTAACATTCTTTGATTTTAAAGCCGGTAAATATAAAAATTATCTTCTTTCTTTTCAATATGAGTGAAAAATTCATCTTTATCTTTCTCTTAAGTCTTACAATCATGCTATCGTGCTGTAATACAGATTATAATTAATTTGTAGTCATTACGAGGAGTAAAACGACGAAGCAATCCTTCTTTCCCCCACTCTCCCCCTCCTTTGTCCTCCGACTTCGTCGGACGAAGCCGACTACGTCGGGCGAAGTCCGAAGCTTTAGCGAAGGAGGATCCCCCTCCTTCTTCACTTCCCTATCCTGTACAAATACTTCTCCGTTCTTATTATCACCGAATTCCTGACAACAGCCGGTGTCGCCCATATCCCTGAATCCATCTGGTTCTGGGCAAGAACTTCATATTGGCGGCCTGCTTTTAACACCATTACTTCACCCCGTACAGAGAAAAACCAGATATTGCCATCGATGAATAACGGTGAAGCATTATAGTTTGATCTTGCATGTGTTGACCAAACCTCTTCACCTGTTTTAGCATCGATGCACATCATCATATTCCTCGTATCGGCAGTATATATCAATCCATCTTTTATTACAGGTGTCAGCATCTGGTTCTGAGTCTGTCTGTTCTGCTTCTTCCAGATGACATTTGTTGTGGTTATATTTCCTGAACCTTCCGGATTTACCGCCAGCAGATCATTGGTATTGAGGCCATCGTCGGTGAGCACTGGTCCGGCATACCAGAATACAACACCTCCTTCTGTAAAGGGCATTGCAATTGTCGATTCGGCTCCATCCACGACTCTCCAAATTTCCTTTCCTGTAAGAGGGTCAAAGGCCTGACAGATTGCTGAACCATTGGAGATCAGCATATCGCTACCTTTTACATTAATTATTAAAGGAGTTACATATGCTTTCCTGCCGATTTCTGTTAACGGTTCATACGGCTCAGCGGGCCTGTCGGTTTTCCAGACAGTTTTTCCGCTGGATTTATCGAGAGCGACTATATACCTGACATCGGTACCTTCGAGGTGAAGAATGAGGAGGTTCTTATAGATCACTGGCGATGAAGCCGCTCCTTGTACATGTTTGCATCTGAGGTCGGTACGTCGCCATACAACAGAACCATTTTCAGTATTTATGCAGGCGGTTCCCATACTCCCGTAATGCACATATATAAAACTTTTTTCAATGCAGGGTGTCGGTGTAGCATAAGTATTCAGGGAGTGTTTTCTTTCGATCTCCTCAGGGGTAAAGACTTTAATATCATAAATCTTTTCGCCGTTCCGAAAGTCAAAACAAAGCGCAAAAAGCTCATTCCCGTCAGGTGTTGCGGTAGTAACCCATATCTGATCGTTATAAATAACGGGTGAAGAGTGTCCCCTGTCGCGGATTGCAGTTTTCCACTTGATTACGGAGTCATCCCAAATAACAGGGATATTGTCGGTTTCTGCTATCCCGTTAAGAGATGTCCCCCGGAAGTGAGTCCAGTTCTTATTCTGAGAATATACCTGTTCAGAATTGAGAAAGGAAGCAATCAAAAAGAGATACAAAAAAAGTGAATGTCTGGTCATCATTTTAATATCCATAAGCTGACCAAAATAGTTTAATTATACCAAAAATAAAAATTGCCTTCGCTCCCTCTTTCCATGGTCTTGCAGTCTTGCAGTCTTGCAGTCGATAAATTAGAAGAAATTTGTAACTTTAAAATTGTCTCAAATAAATCGTGCTAATATGGGAACAATTAGAAATTTTGAAGAATTGAAAATCTGGACATTGGCCAGAGAACTGGTGAATCTTATCTATTCTGATTTCAGAGGTAGTAAAGATTTTGTTTTTAAGAACCAAATCACCAGTGCCGGGATCTCAGTAATGAATAACATATCTGAAGGTTTCTGCAGAAATAGTGATGCTGAATTTCGTCAGTTCCTTAATATCTCAAAAGGATCATCTGGTGAAGTTAAAAACATGTATTATATAGCAGAAGATCAGAATTAAGTCTCAAATGATACTGCAAAGGACAGAAGGGAAAAATGTCAGATTATGATAAACGGAATCAGCGGGTTCATGAAATATCTGAAATCAGGCAAATAAACGACTGCAGGACTGCAGGACTGCAGGACTTAAAGACTGCAAAACTTGTACTTCTCTCCTCATCTGGTACGGAATTGAACATTCTTTGCCAATATCTGTTAATTGTAGTAATTTTAAGAAACCAAACAATCATGAAAGCATATTATTCAACAGCATATGGCGGACCGGAAGTTTCACAGTATGGAGATTTCCCCGATCCTTCAGCCGGCAAGGGACAGCTGCTTGTCGAAGTAAAGGCTGTGTCGCTCAATCCTGTGGATTTTAAGGTAAAAAGAGGTGTAGCAAGATTAATGAGCGGCTCGAAGTTTCCGCGCATCTTTGGATCTGATTTTGCGGGAGTGGTTAAGGAAACCGGCAGCGGAGTCACAAAATTCAAATCGGGTGACAGGGTATATGGAGTGACCCCGGTGGTCTGGGGCAAGCCTGGTGCGCTGGCACAGCTGCTGGCAGTCGACCAGAAATTTGTCAGTGCTATACCCGGACAGATGTCCTTTGAGGAGGCAGCATCGCTGCCCATTGCAGCACTTACGGCACTTAACGGCTTAAGAAGATGCAGGGTTTCTGAAGGGAAAGAGGTGCTCATAAACGGCGGTACCGGCGGGGTTGGACATTTTGCTATCCAGATCGCCAAAGCAAAAGGGGCTGTTGTTACCGCTGCATGCAGTCAGGGCAATGCTGAACTTGCTCGAACGCTTGGGGCAGACGAAACTATGGGGTACAGCAGGGAGGAGCTTGCAAAGAGCAATAAGAAATTCGATGCAATTCTTGATGCATACGGCAAGATGGATTTTAAGGATGTATGCAGGCTCCTGAAACGGGGAGGTGTATATGCCACGACACAGATAAAGCCTTTTCTTTTCTTCTCCTCGCTTCTTGTTCAGCTTGTCTACGGTAAGAAGCTCACCTCATCGAACATGCGTTCGGAGCCCGGTGACATGGAAGAGATGGAGAGATTATTCCTCGATAAAAAGCTCCATCCGGTTATTGAAAATTATTTTTCGCTTGACCATTCAGCCGAAGCATTTGAGCTTGCAGAGCACGGCAAGCTCCGAGGAAAAATAATCATCAGAATCTGATAAATTAAGAGTTCAAGTCGTGAGTCTTGCTTAAAAACGATGAACTGGGCTTTAGCGTCGCCCCGCCTGAATGTTTCAATGATTTCAGTGTCGATATGATAAGTATCGCTGTTTATTCTTTCAATCTAAGGACGCAATGGATTGAAAAAGGTTGGAACGGTGAAGAGATTTCTTCCGAAGGCTGAGATTAAATCTAGATTTTCCGACTGGAGAATATGTGAGGGTGTGAGCTATATCCCGTCATGTTTAGTGCTGTTCTCTTCAATCCTTTTCCTGACAATTTTTTCGATCTCATAGGCATCAGGTATGCCTATAAAATATACAATATCAGGCACATAGTACGATCCACCCTTTGATCTCTTCATGCTGCCGGTACGCATCTCAAGAGTTATATTTCCCCTTGTATTTGTGCCCCTTACTTCGATATTCCCGTTGAACTGGCTCCAGTCGAACGAATTCATGACACCTTTTTTATACCGGATAAGTCGTGTCGGGGTACCTACAAACCAGCCACCTTTCTGAAAAATTGAGTAAATACCCGAGATAAACAGCCCAAGTCCGATAGCCACAAAAATCCCGAGGAAAGCTATCAGCGGCAGAGCAGGTTTCAGGTTATCAGCGGAAATAGTGGTGTTTTTACCGTTAATAATGGTTTCGGTCGATCCCCCTGCAAAAACAGGACCGAGCATGAAATAAACAAATACTGAAATGAATGCAAGCCACACGATACTAAAGATAATCTTTCCTGCCGACCGTCCGGCAGGTCTCTGACGCTTGCTCCTGAAAGCAAATTCCCTGGTATCCGCGCCAACATTGATAAGCAATTCTTCTGGCAGGTTCAGATTCATTTCCATAAAAAGTGTGTTTTGTGTGATAAATGTAGTGATTTTCAGGACAACACAAAAACCAGAAAAGTCCTTAAAAACAGCAGGATATTTTTCATTTTACCACTCTCCCACTCTCACGCTCTTCCGTTTCGCGGAATCTCCGCGGAGTTTATCCCGCTTGGCGGGGCTTCGATCTCCCCCTCTTTTTGTTCAATGGAATCAGCAGCTTCATGAAATACCTTAAATGAGGCAAATTAAAAGGCAATAATACTCCGCAATTATGGTACTACAGTTTCAGTCAGGCACCAGTTCTCTGTGAAGGTTTTATGCTGCTGGATAAAGTCGCTGGTCCCAAAATCAAACGGACAGTATGACAGCTCTTCGTTGTTATTGCCGGTTTTATTTATCTGCAGCTCTGTTCTGTTGCCTGTACCGACAATTCCGAGAATATCACCCGGATTAACCTCATCATCTATTGAAATATTGAGGTTCAATACATGATCATAAATAATTCTGTAGACTGAATTTGAAGACATTTTAATCCAGACTTCATAATCAGGGAAATTATCATTTAATCTTATATCCTCAATATATCCATTGCAAGCCGATCTGACCTGTACGGTTGAATTATCTACTATGTATTCAAATGCCGGATTTTTCTGAACAATTGTCAGATCGGCGCCAAAAACGATAGCTGATGATACAGATGAAATATCTACCGGTGTTACTGACAGAACCGGAGGGGTTAAGTCAGGTTTTTCATCATTCTTCTTACATGCAGAAGTAAGCAGGATAAAAATTATGATTACCGGGATTACCAGATATTTAATAAATCTCATTTCAGATTTTGTTTGGCTGGATAAAAAGAAAATGTCCATAGTGAAAAGATCATGTAATTTCATTTTAACTTAACTTTCATATCATTTATCCCAAATATCCATTCAAATTTACGAATAAGCCAGAAATTTAAGCATTAATCTAAATTAAATCCTTCTTTCAGGCTTGCGGTCTGGTTGCCTTGCAGTCGTGCGGTCTTGCAGGTCCTATAGTCTTTACGACTTGCATGATACCGATTCACTTCATTCACTGGATTTCGTCGCTTCGTTTCTCAATTTGTATGACTTGCAAGACTTAAAGACAGCCCGCCAGATGGCGGGCGTTAAGACTTAAAAGACAAATTTTTGAGCCACGAGCCATGAACCCTGAGCTCTGAGCCACGAGCCCTTTACAGACTTTATAGACTTATATCAGGTTATGTTATCACTTCTTTACTCCCATCTCATCAAGGATGAAGCCCGCATTACCAAACTTCTCCGTGACGAAGAGTACGTACCTCATATCCACTGAAATACATCGCTGGAGAACATAATCGTATTTCCAGTCGCCAATCATCGCTTCATAATTACCATCGAAGGCTATTCCAATAATCTCGCCATTTGCATTCATAACCGGGCTGCCGCTGTTTCCTCCTGTTATATCGCACTGGTTCAGAAAAGCAACAGGAATGTCATTTAATACAGGATCTTTCCATCTGCCGAAATCCTTTTTTTCTTCAAGAGCGACAAGCGCTGCTGGAGCATCAAATGGTTCCACTCCCGTGTTTTTGTCCACTACTCCCTGAAGTGTGGTAAATGGGTAGTACCAGACAGCATCTGCCGGTTTGTACCCTTTAATAGGACCCCAGGTAAACCTTATTGTACCACTGGCATCAGGATACATTTTAGTTCCTTTCCATTCATACAGGGCATTCATATATTCCTTCCTCAGGGCAGTAACATTTGCTGAAAAAACTTCAGTAGCCTTGTTGATTTCTTCTGACATAGGGTATATACCCGCAGCCAGCCGAATGAACGGATCGCCGGTCTTTTCAATTTCAGCAGACGATTTGCCAATAAGGCTTTTTGCAAATTCGAGATCCTGCAGCTTAGTCGAGGAGTATGATTCATCAACCCATTGATCAGGGGTCTTACCTGAACCGGCCAGAATATTCTCAATTCCTGTAATACGCTGATCAGCTGGTAATTCTGCTGCCATTTTCAGTGTACGAACCAGCAATGCCTTATCAAGTGGTTCAAAATAGTTATTATATGTATAGACCAGTCCTTGTTCGAATTCTTTAAGGTTCTCATCAGTAAGCCCGGGTTGCCTCTCACCAACCGGCTTCTCCATCTCTTTACTGATATACCAGATCTGACTGGCAACATTCAGCAATGTACCTGAAAGACCCTGAAGAACACCAAACACGTTATCTCTGTCTTTTGTCTTTTTTAAAACATCGTATTGAACTTTTTCTTTCGACAGAATATCAGCATATTTTGCCTTCCGTTCAGGAGTGCTGTTTGCCCAGGCCAGGTATTCTTTTTCAAAATCAATCTTGCTTTGCAGAAAACGAGTTTTTTTCATACCATCGACTTTCCCCTGATAGTTTTTCATCACATTTGCAAGCCCTTTAACCAGTGAAGCCACCTTCAGCTCTCCGGCAGGATCATTTTTTGTAAGTTCCTGGGCCAGTGAAATGATTTCACTGTAGTTTTTAATTGTGAAGGGATAGGCGAACTCCTGATTCCATCTGACCGAGTTTGATGAACGGTACCGGGTTGTGAAGCCCGGATATCCCATAATGAAATTGAAGTCGCCTTCTTTAAGGTTACCCCCGGCAACTTTTAACCATACAGAAGGCTTATAGGGAATATTTTCAGCATTAAACTCCCTGCCATGTCCGTCAGGACTGACATAGACTCTCAGGAAAGAAAAGTCTCCCGTATGCCTGGGCCACATCCAATTATCTGTCTCGCCCCCATATACGCCAATGGATGATGGCGGACAATAGACAATCCGGATATCCCTGAAGACTTTATATGTATACATAATATATTGTTTCCCTTCATACATCGAAACAATTACCGACTCATGATCACTTCCTTTTTCATCTTCCGCCTTGGTTATTTCTGAGATACGCAGATTCATTTTCTTATCTTTTTCAACAGGCTCAGAGATCCCTTTGGCTGCTGACAGAACTTCCTCTGTGACATCCTTCATCATTATCATTAGACTGGCCTGATAACCCGGTGCCTGGATTTCGGCTTTATAGTCTTTTGCCAGGAATCCATTGGTCAGATAATCGTTGGTAACGCTGGAAGCCCTCTGGAGTGCACCAAAGGCTACATGATGGTTTGTTACTATTAATCCTTCAGATGAAACAAATGAAGCTGAACCTCCTCCAAGCTGAAGGATGGCGTTAGCAAGACAAGGTTTGTCCGGACTGTAGATCTTTTCCACGGGAATCATAAGTCCCTTTTGGGTCAGTTCAAGCTGCCCCAGTTGAGTCAGCATCCACATACCCTCCTGAGCGAACAAAGAGGATACAGATAAGATGCAAAGAATCAAAATGATAATTTGTTTTTTCATAATGCTTAGTTTAATCATATCAGGAAATCAGAGATAATAAAATTATTTTAATTTTTCATTATTACTTACCCCTCAACAGTTTCTGACGCTATTTCTTCCTGCTCATATCCCACAACACATTCACAATCATCCAATTTCCACCTGCTTTCGAAAGATGCAGATAGTCAAAGAAGCCATATTTGGCATTCCAGGTTTTTACGCTGGCGTTAGTGCCGTCGATATCCAGAATTTTTATCTCCGGTGCAAGCTCTTTACCGGGAGCCAGATCCTGCATATGTACACCTTTTGCATTTCCAAGAGCTGATGCACAGAGCAGTGATCGGCTCATATCCTGAACCACTACCAGTTCTCCCATAGCTGTGACTCTCCGTTTTGACAGTTCAGGTGAAACAGCATTCTGTATGCGTTGAACATTACCTGTAGCCCATCCTTCGATATAATCGGCAACAGCTTTTTTTACTGCAAGGGTATCTTCCTTTGACTGTCCGAATGCAGGAAGAGCAAGAACAACAATAAGTGAAAGAATCATTTTTTTCATATTGATCTGGGTTAATTGAATATTTAACTCAAGTTGCTAGTTTTAAGAAAAGGGAAGATTTAAGAACAAGGAACAAGGATTTTTGATTTAAGAAGAAAAGGCTAATTCTGTTATACTATTGATATTCATTATTATATGTATTACACTTCTTAATTCTAAAATCGTTAATCATCATTCGTTAATCATATTTTTAATGAAAACTTCATAAGTAGCAACTCAGGTTATTTATTCAGTATGAGCTAATATATCTGAAATAAAGATAGACATTGAAACGAATATTTTTCGTGTCAGCTGTAAAGTCGGAAGCACCAAATATAAAATGGAAGCATCTGGCGTTACAAATTCGGGGTTCAAGGTTCAAAGTCCGAAGTTCGATAACGAAAAAGATGCAGAGGCTCTAAATCCTTTCTGGCTTCTCCCCCTCCTTCTTAAGTCTTGCAGTCTTGCAGTCCCTCCTACGCTGAAGCTTCGTCGGTCAAAGAAAGCTACGGTGGCTAAAAGTCGCCGCATGCCGGTATTCTTGATTTAATATAGAAATCAAAGACAATTTTCGTCCATGTTTCCATCCCTTCATAAAATCCGGCCAAATCGGATTTATCTACCCAGGCAGCCGTCATCTTATCAGTTTCAGATACATATACATCTTTGTTTGATACACGGATATTATATAAAAGGCCTATATGAACCCTGCTTACAGGAATTGTATCATCATTAATAAAGCCAATAAATTCTACATCCTCTGCCGAACAGTCATTTAATAATCTGACCTCTTCAAATAATTCTCTCTTCAGTTCATCAATTAAATAGTGTTCTTCAGGCTCCATTGAGCTGCCCGGATTCATATGTCCTCCCACGCCCAGGGAGAACAGATCCAGCAATCTTTTTTCTGTCTGCCCGGAGGTCCTTTTGAATAAGAAAAATGAATCTTTATGGGAAATTACCGCGTATGGAATAATCTGTTTAAACGAGGGGTCTTCTTCAAGTTCATTCCTTTTACGGAACATACCTTTCCGAACGATCATTTTCAATACATCACTGCTGCCATAAATTAAACCTTGTTCCTTATAGGTCAGTAAGTTCCAAAGCTCCTTTGTCGGAAAAGCAAATACTAACTCCTCCATATTATACAGCCATGCTCCTTCTGATCTGAGGATGAGGATTATAATTTTCTACAACAAAATCATCAATAGTCAGCTGATCAAAAGGTTTTTTTGCAATGTGTAATTTAGGCAGAGGTTTGGGTTCTCTCGACATTTGTTCAAGAATTGCAGTCACATGATCATATTTTTCTTCATTGCCGTCACTGGGAGCATTTTTATTGATCCATTCAACAACTTCCGGATATTCTTCTCTTGCAGAAACATTTCTTATTCTTTTTTGCAGTTCCCTGAAATTATCTCTGTGCCATTGAGTTCTCTTGCCGATACCAGCATAGAAATGTGAATCGCCGAAAGTATGGATAAATGTTTTTGGGACCATCCCTGCTTCCTGAGCAATTACCTGGGTAAGAGCAGCATAACTGGCTATATTAAAAGGAACACCCAGAAACTGATCACAGCTTCTCTGGTAAAGCTGCAATTCCAGCTCGCCTTCTTCATTAGCGGTTACCTGGTATAAAACATGACATGGAGGTAAAGACATTTTTGGAGTGTCTCCGGGATTCCACGAATCGACAATGTGTTTTTTTCCTGTTGGATTTTTCTTCAGACCACTTATCAGTTTTCCCAGCTGATCTATTTCAACAAACTTCTCTTTGTCATGATCAAAATATTCCCATCTTCTCCATTGTTTCCCATAAATTGGTCCGGCATCGCCCCATCTTTTTGCAAACTCAGGATCTTCTTTTATTCTCTGGCCATATTCTTCCATTGCTTTGTCCCAGTCGGGAGAGTACTTTTCAATGCTTTCAGGAAAAATACCTTCTTTTTGCATCCCGGGAAGATTGCCCTGAAAAGCATCAGGTCGCCATACAGGGGCGTTATTGTCTTCAAGATATTTAATATTAGTATCCCCTCTTAAGAACCATATTGTTTCATGAAACATAGATTTAGTTGCCATCTTTTTAGTAGTCAATAACGGATACCCTTCTCTGAGATCATATTCGTCCTGATACCCGAATAAAGAGATAATCCCGGAACCTTTGCTTCCTCCTTTGAAATTTGAACGATTGGAAGTCAAGATTGCTTTTGAATGATCTAAATACTGTTGCGCCATTTTGTACTCCTGTTTTTGGATTATTTTGTTACCAAAAGTAGACTTTATTTCTAATGACCATCAACCATCATAGTCTAAAGTACAGGTAAAATTATCAACAACAATTGTTAATCCCTGCGGTACGGAGGGCAGGTCGTGCAATAGTGCAATTCCTCCCACGGCCTCCGAAGCCTTGGCGAAGGAGGCTCTCCATTTCTCCCCCTCATTGATTGGAACTAATGCGGACGGTATTCACATATATAATAATACGGTATTAATGTTGACGAATATTTTAAAAATGCAGAATGACTGCATTCCGGCAGTATAGTTTTGCCAGAAATAAATTCAGGAATATGGATATAGAAAAGACATCAGACAAAAATCTTCTCGGGCGGATGGAAGAGATATCACTGGCTGCCACTAAATGCAATCTTAACTTCAAAAACCTTAAAGAGGTAGACAGCCAGATCAGTGAGATAGCTGATTTCCTCGGCATCACTCAGGAACAGACTGTCTTCTTCGCCTGCCTTGCCGAGCTGAGCATCCAGCGCACTGTCTCGCTCGAGTCGCTCGCAAAGCACCTTAAATGCAGCGTCCTCACCCTGCTCAATTGCATGAGCGAGATAGAACAGCTCGAGAAGAAAGGATATGTCCAGAAGTTCTTCAAGCGAAGAGGCCGGAGACATTGCTATAACGACATGGGATTCTCGGTGCCCCATTTCGTCATTGAAGCTATCCGGAAAGCCGATGCTTCCCTGCTGGTTTCATCAGTCAAATTCGACCTGCCGGGATTCCTCAAGCAGGTCTCCGACATAATCGACGAACGGCAGGAGGGATCTATGACCACCGCCCAGGTGGTGACCGAAACCGAGTTTCTTATCTCTAATAACAGCGACCTCCCATATGTCTCATTCATAGATCATTCTGTGCAGAATACAATAAGCAAATGCACTCTCTTCGCCATGAGCTATTGCAGACTCAAGGGCCAGAATTCCATCGACATCGGCAATTTCGCCAATACAATTTTCGACGACCTCAGCGAGCAGCTCGATTTTACACAGCTGGTCGCCTCCGGTAACCACGAGCTTATCCGGAAGAACATGGTCAGGATAGTCACATCTGATTTCGACGGAGAGAAGGTCATTACGCTTGCAGAGGCGGTATCAAAGATGCTTTACCGCTCCTATCCTGCCCTTTTCATGCCTGAAGCCAGCCAGTCAGGTATCATCCCGCATTCAAAAATCACCAGGAAGCAGCTCTTCTTTGATGAGGAAGTAAGGGAACAGATCGGCTCTATCGAAGAGGTGCTCAAGCCTGCAAAATTAAAAACATACACCAGGGAACTGAAACGCAACGGACTTAGCAGCGGTATCACTGCCATCTTTCACGGAGCGCCGGGAACTGGAAAAACAGAGTCCGTTTACCAGATTGCCCGCGCCACCGGAAGGAACATAATGATGGTCGACCTCAGCCAGACAAAAAGCAAATGGTTCGGTGAAAGCGAAAAGGTAGTGAAGAAGATATTCGACGATTATTCGAATCTTCTTAAGAATAGCGATAAGGAGCCTCTTCTCTTTATTAATGAGGCCGACGGCTTCTTCACGAAGCGCATAGATCTTGGCAACCGCGGCACATCGACTGACCAGACGATGAATACCATGCAGAACATTCTCCTGCAGGCGCTCGAGAATTTTGAAGGCATATTGATTGCAACCACCAATCTGACTGAAAACCTCGACAGGGCTTTCGAGCGCAGATTCACCTTCAGGTTAAATTTCTCAAAACCCGATGCAAAAGTCAGAAAGAGGATCTGGAAGAGCAAGCTTCCCGGGCTTACTGACAAGGAGGCTGCTGTGCTGGGGGAAAAGTTCGGCATCACCGGGGGCGACATTGATGTTCAGGTGCGGCAGGCGCTGCTGAAGAAGGTCCTGAAAAAGAAAATAAAGCTCTTTGACATACTGGAAGAAAGCTGCAGGAAGGAGCATGGGTTCTATTCAAGAAGGAAGATAGGGTTTTAGAAGAAGATGTTGCAAGTTGCTGGTTGCGTTCAATCACCCGTTTTTAAAAAGCACCGCGAAAACATCTCTCCATGTAAGGTCGGCAGGTTTTGGGATCCCCGGTATGCGCGGCTTGCGAGGAGGACCGGCAGGGATGTACTCCATCATTTTTGGAAGACCAAATTCGATTGTCTCTTCTTCCCATTCATCCTTCCTGTACTTTTTCGGAATGGTTCGCTGGAGAACCTTTTGCAGCTGTTTTATCATGTCCTCCACGGCAGGGTCAGGTGACTTTTCGTTAATCTCCTCGAGGAGCTTTATGGTATTCTTAATTACAGGAGCATTGGTGAAAATTACATTCATGAGATGAAACTCCTTGTCGGAGTAAAAATAGAGGCCGTTCCTGACAACAATCGGAGCGCTGTATCCGAGCTCTTCGCTTCTCATCACGGCAATGTCCTCATCGATGGTTCTTTCCCCGACTTTTCCATACCTGCCACGGTATTCCCCCAAAGCGCTGGTGCAGGCATCAATCAATTCTTCCTTGCTGTAGCCCCTTCCTGTCGAAAGACAGTCGTTTATGGTCCTGTACCTTAAAAGCGCATTACGATTTACCGGCATAGCATTAATTTTTTATAAATGCAGAAAGACTGCATCCTCTCTGCTTTTATTTGCAGAAACAAATGATGAAACAGATGATAAAAATACAAAAAAAAAGGAAAAGTCTATCGCTTTGCTCAGTCTGTTCCGCCAGTGCGGAACGTCTTTGAGTCTTGACGCTTCGCTGTCCATTTAAAAGACAGGGCGAAGCCCATCAAGACTTAAAGACAGCGAGTCGCGCGAGAATAGCGACGAGCAAGACTTCAAGACTTCTTTTTTTGTAACAAATTATACAATTAATATTTATTTACTAAACAGCCAAAATTATGAAAACAACAACCAAGCACTTCACAACCTACGGCAATCTTGGACTAGTCCAGGTGAGAGTTGAACCTGAAACTAATTTCCGTTTCAGTCCGGCCGGACCGGAAATGAAATCCGGAGGACTATTAATCTCCGAATCGACCGATTCAGGGATCGTCGGGAAACTGATTGCCCTGAACAACACCGAATTCCACCTCCTGCTGACCGATGCCGACGTGCTTATAGGCGCAAAGCAGAACAGGGTCCTCAACAAATCGGTCCTGCTCGCTCCGATGTCAAAGACCATCCTCGACGTGTCGTGCATCGAAAGAGGAAGATGGCAATATGCAGGGAAGAACTTCACCAGTCCTTCGAATGTAGTCAATCCTGACCTCAGGAAAGAGAAGGCGGCTTCGATAGCCCGGAAGAAAATGAAGCCGGAGAATATTTTCGAGGACACCCAGAGCAAGGTATGGTCGCATGTAAGCCGGAAGATGTCGGAAATGAGCTATGAAAACGCGACTGAAAGCTATTCCTCCATGCTTAGCTTTCATATGGACAGAATCGCCGGTGATTTCCCGGAATGCGAGCCGGAAAAGGATTGCAACTGCCTGGCAGTAGTTCTGGGACCAAAAGTGATCTGTGCCGACATCTTTGGAACTGCGGAAGCTTACAAATACTACTTCCCGATGCTGAGGGATTCGGCTTTCAGGATGGCGAAGCCAGGAAAGGAGATCAAATCGCCGGATATGCATGAAGCTTTTTACAGGGTGCTCGATACACTTGACGCTTTTGAAGCTGTCCAGAGACATCCCGATGAAGCCTATACGGGAGCAGGTGAATTTAAAATTGCAGAGAATGATCTCATGGTCGGATTCGAGCTGATCTCCGGCGGAGAGATTATTCATGACGTTCTTTTTACGAAGTGAAAATTAAATGGTACTATGGTTTGCTGTGCACATAGAATGCACATATGACTCTTATAAATTTTGACACCAAGAAAATGCATTATATATTTGCACTGATTTCCCGATCATAATCCATTTAAACATTAAGAAACTGAAACCAGTCGCAGGCATTTATGCCTGGCTGGTTGAGTTGCCGGCTGATCCTTGAGTCCTGAGCAGACTCAGAGGAGAGGTCGGACTGCGTAACGCATGACAGATCGATCGTCAGTCGCGCGGATAAGCGAATGAGAGTGGAAAGCACCAAAGGCCTGAAAGTACCCGAAGTGACTTTCCGTAAGCAGCAGGTTTAACCTTTAAAACTTTTGACTTATGGAAAAAAATGAAAATGAAGAAAAAAAGGATGAGTCCGGCAGGAAGAAGAAAGGCGGCCGTCTTGAAATTACCGAGATGTTCATGGCCAAATGCGGCAAGAACGGCTTTGACAGGTGCTTTTACGGGACTATCAACCGGGATAAGGATGAGAATGGGAAAGAGGTTGCCGTAAGCAGTGCCATATATATGAAGGACGAAGGCATGATATGGTCCAGGGCTGAGGACCAGCGGAAACTGGGAGAACTGCTCGATGCGATAGTCGAATGGAGGCTCATTTACGGTCTTCACAGGGATATGGGCAAATTCTCAAGGATTGCGGAGAAAAGGTTCTTTCACAATTAAAGAACCCCCCAACCCCTCTGAAGAGGGGCTAAATTGTGGATACTATATAAATACTAATAAATCAGAGAGATGGAAGCAGCAAACAAAAATACGCCAGGCGAAGATAATAAACCTGCAGTCGAGTTCAGAAGGATTCAAATCGACCGGTATGGCGAAGATGGTAAAGGCACCACTTATCCCGGAGTTATGGGTGTAGTTAAAGATGCATCAGGAAAGGAGATTGCATTCTCAGGGTGCATCGAGGGATTCGAGGCGATGATATGGAGCCTGGCTGAAGACAAGATGAAGCTGAGTGAATACCTGGAAATCCTTCTCGGACTCTTTCTTGAAAAGAGTCTCCATGACAGCCCGGGGACCTTTTCAAAGATTGCGGAAGAGAAATTCTATCACAATTAATTGTATCCGGAACCATTAATAAAGAGAATCATGAAACAAAAAGATATAAAGATTAACCTTAACGAGCTGAACCTGAAGGTGGTAAAATCGCCAAAAACAGATGAGTCTTTCCTGATGAAGTCAGCATGGTTCATCGGCACGACTGCAGGCATAGTACACCAGGTAATAATTACATCATGGTTTAAAATCCTTTTTGCAATTACAGCTGCCTGGTTATTAATGCACTGGACAGGAATATCAATCGGGATATTCCATAACAACGAACTTTTATTCAGGATAAAATGAAAATGCAGATTTCCCTCACGCCCGTCGCTTTTAACTTTTATTACGTAACTAATAACAATAAGATATGAAGAAACTCCTGAGACTTATTTTTATCGCAGTGATTGCCGGTGTTACTTACAAATACCTTACTGACAAGGATATAAAGGTCATTGACATGTTCAGTAAGGCGAAGGAATGGGTAACCTCCATGGTTGAAAAGGTTGAAAAGGTTGAAAAGGTTGAGGAGGTTAAAGAAATATACAGCTCCGGAATGCCGGATTTGGATATCAAAACTGAAGATGAAGAACATGGAACTTACGGAAATCAAAGGTCTCACTATCCTGAAGTGAGTGCCGCATCATATTCTGCCCCTGATGCTTCAGAAGCAGTGGAATATCCTGTTGCGGATAAGCGGTTGCCGGGCAGCAGTAAATTCCCTGAGCTCGACAAATATGCCATGGAGACACCCTCAGAAGCCGATGCATCGATAGAGGCTCTTGTCGGCTGGCTCATGAAGCCTGCATCAGGCGAGCTAGAAAAGGTCAGGCTAATCTTTACCTGGATTGCCACCCATGTCTCCTATGACGATAATGGATTCAATACGGGAAATTACGCCGATACTTCTCCTGAAGGCGTGTTCAGGAACAGAGTCTCGGTATGCCAGGGCTACAGCGAGCTATTTACGGCAATGTGCAGGCTTGCAGGTCTCGAAGCAGTAACAGTAATCGGTTATGCGAAGGGTATAGGCTACAGGCCCGGCTCCGGATTCAGCGATACGAATCATGCATGGAATGCCGCAAGGATTGACGGCGAATGGAGGCTGTTTGATGTTACCTGGGGTTCGGGATACGGCAGGGGTGTGAACGGCCGGCTGGTGAGCGTGCAGGAGTTCAACGATTACTGGTTCAGCGTGAATCCCGACGAGTGTGTATTTTCTCATCTTCCCGGGGATGACGCCTGGCAGCTGAATCATCCGAAGATAACCAGGTACCAGTTCGAGAGCATGCCTTATGTCTCCGCCCTCTATTTCAAAATGGGCTTCAACGGAAGTCAGTGTCTTCCTGCCGTTCTTGACGGCACGATAGATGTCCTTCCTGAAGCATACTCCATAAGCGGGAACATAAAAGTATTATCAATGCCATACAGCGGCAGAATACCTGCAGGCCAAACCATTAAGCTGAGGGTGAAGGCTGGTGAGGGAGTCAGTCCGGCTTATGAGAATGACGGACATATTTCAAATATGACACTCGAGGGCAATGAATACACTGCTTTCGTAAAAACTGTCCCGGGTGAATTCAAGCTGATGGTAACTTATGGAGGAGGAAGTTATGAGACAGCGCTGGAGTATTTGGTGCAATGAGGATCCCCTCCTTGGAGAGCTTGCCCCGCTTCGGCGGGGGGGCAGGGAGATTTTCCTGTAAGCCGCATGCCATTAACCTGATACCATGTACTGAAAATAAATTAATACAATAACATATGGAAACACAAAAGACATTTTACTTCAAACCCAAATTCTGGCCCGACAGGGAATACAGGAAATGTCCTGACGATTCAAAGCTCCTGGTAGATGATCCGGCGATAACTGATGTTCTGAGGTACAGGCAGGAAATGAGGCTTTACTACCGTAACTGGATAGAGGTATGGCGCACCTACAGCTATTTCACCAATTACCTCTTCATTGTGATTCCGCTGATCGGGCTTCTCTCGTGGAACCTGTTTGTCTTCCTTGTCCTTGCAATCCCGTTCCTGGTTTTCAAGCGACATATCGGGAAGAAGCTCTGGAGCTTTGCAGGCTTGAGAATACTGATACAGGGGTTTATGGACCCTCAGCTAAGGCCCGTGTTCGGGTACCTGACACCCTTTGAGGATCAGGAGATTAACTGATTAATTCATTAAAACAAAAATAGTATGCTGAGAATTCTGAATATAATATTTAAAAAACATAACAGGTACGGCCTGAAGATACAGTACCGTCACTATTTTGGGCTTTGGCTGAGGAAGATGCTCGGCCAAAAAACGTTCAGGATAGACAGTTCGAACATCTGCACGACGGGCGGCATTATTTCCATTGGCAGTGAGTGCCAGTACAGGGAAGGCGGAATGCTGGAACGGGTAATCATTGAAGATATCAGCTTTAAGGATTTCTTCTTATATATAAAGGTATATTTCCCAGAACAGGACAGGCACGTAACATGCATGCATCTGATGGTGCAGTGCGGCTATGCAGGCATGTGGCGCATCTGGGACAAAGGCCATTACGACATTGATGAATGGCGCAGGGAACATTGCTGCCCTGTCGACCAGTCCTTCCTGGACAGCCTTCCTGTTCTTCGAATTTAGAATGACTTTAACGTTTAACTCTGAACACTGAACACTAAACGAATTATATTATTAACTTTCTAAAAATATAAGACTATGGCACAATTTATTCCGTGTATGTGCTGCGGTACACAATATACCGACACCTGGCTGTGGTGGGTTTGCGACACTTGCGGATACCGCATCTGCATGTCGTGCTATACAAAACACAGCGGTCCATATGCCCGTAATGGCGGCGGCAAGTGCAGCCAGTGCATGATGGGCCAGCTCAAGGGACCGAAAAGACTTATATAACTAAAACATTTCAGATATGAAATATCTTACAAAATCCCGTTTCAAGCTTGCCGTGGAGTGCCCCGTCAAGCTTTATTACACAGGGAAAGATGATTATCCTGACAAGAAAAAACAGGATGATTTCCTTGAAGCACTGGCTGAAGGCGGTTTTCAGGTGGGAACCCTCGCAAAACTCTATTACCCGGGAGGTATGGAAGTTTCCGGTCATGATTATGATGCCACTGTAAACATGACCAATGAATTGCTCCGGAGAAAGGATGTCGTAATATTCGAAGCGGCATTCAGATATAAGAAACTGTTCATAAGGGCCGACATCATAGTCAAGAAGGGTAATCACATCGACCTGATAGAGGTCAAGTCGAAGTCATTCAGGGATGATGATGCAAATAAAATGGTAGGTACGAGAGGAGGCCTGAACACAGGCTGGAAGCCATATCTTTACGATGTAGCATTCCAGAAGCATGTCGTCAAAAGCGCCTTCCCTCAGTACACGGTAACTGCTTTCCTGATGCTGGCAGACAAGCAGAAAAAGGCAACAGTTGACGGCCTGAACCAGAAATTCCTGATAAGTAAGGATAATGAAGGAAGAGTTTCTGTGGAGACAATCGGCGACACTGCTCCTGAAGCGCTTGGCGAACCTGTCCTCACCCCTTTCAATGTCAATGATATTGCCGACGGCATTATCGCAGGAACTTACGGCCAGCTCGAGGAGGGAATGGATTTTGCCGCCACAGTGGAAAACTATGCCGAGCATTACGACAATGACGATATGTTTGACAAAAACATCGGGGAGCAGTGTGCCAGATGTGAATTCGACTGCCCTTTTGATGATGAAGAACAGGGTTTCCGTTCCGGATACAGGACATGCTGGGAAAAACGACTGAAGTGGAAGAAAGCCGATTTCCAGGAACCCCATGTGTTCGAGATATGGGATAACAGGAGAAAGCCTGACATGATGCAGGACGGCAAGTATCATATGAAAGACCTTTCAAAATCTGACATAGGCGATTTCAAGCCTTCAAAGGACGGCAGGCTGAGCAGGAATGAGAGACAATGGCTCCAGATTGAAAAGACACTGGCAAAAGATCCGGAACCATATTTTGACAGGGAAGGTTTGCGTGACGAGATGTCCAAATGGAATTATCCCCTTCACTTCATCGATTTCGAGACCAACAGGGTTGCAATTCCCTTTTACAAGGGACGCAAGCCATATGAGGGCATCGCCTTCCAGTTCAGCCATCATACGGTCGACAGGAACGGAAACATCAGGCATGCCGGGGAATTTATCAATGTCGAGCCGGGAGTATTCCCCAACTACCTGTTTGTCAGGGCTCTTAAGGAAGATCTCGAAAAAGATGACGGCACCATATTCAGGTATGCCGAGCATGAAAATTCCTTCCTTGCAGAAATCTGGAAACAGCTCAGCGAAGAGTCTGATGAATCGGTTCCCGACAGGCAGGCGCTTATGGATTTCATCCAGTCAATAACCCATTCCACAAAGGATTCTACAGTTCAGTGGAGGGGGCCGAGAGACATGGTTGACCTGCTGGAAATGGTGAAAAAATATTTCTACCAGATCGGCATGAAGGGATCCAACTCAATCAAGGTTGTGCTTCCTGCGGTTCTTAAAGCAAGCACTTTCATCAGGGATAAGTATTCAAAACCTGTTTATGGTGCCGTGGGAGGAATAACAAGTCACAACTTCCCGCCTCAGGTCTGGTATAAGACTGATGAACAGGGAAATGTTATAAATCCCTACAAGCTTCTTGACCCGGTTTTCAAGGATATGGATGAAGAGGAGATGGACGGGATGATGGTCGATGAGACGATTGCCAGCGGCGGTGCCGCCATGACTGCCTATGCCAGGATGCAGTTCACCCGCATGGGAGATAAGGAAAGGGAGCTTGCCAGGAAAGCTCTCCTGCGCTATTGCGAGCTCGACACTTTCGCCATGGTGATGATATATGAATACTGGAAGGACTTTACGAAATGAATAATTGACTGATATATGGAAAAAGAAACGAAGATAAATTGCCCGAATTGCGGTGAACCGCTGAATGTCAGTGACATACTTTACAAGCAGCTGGAGGAGGAGCTCAGGAAGAAGTTCAATTCACAGCTGAGCGAAGAGAGAGTGAAATATGAAGCAAAGGCCGAGGAGCTTAAAGATCAGAGATCAAAGCTTGAAGAAGAGAAGAAACAGCTGGATGAGAAACTGACAGATGAGCTGGCAAAAAGGCTGAAAGTTGAAAAGACAGAGCTTGAGAAGAGGCTTAAGAAACAGATCGAGGAAGAGGAGTCTGAGAAAACCGCCGCTATTCAGAAGGAGCTGAATGAGAAATCGGAGAAGCTGAAGGATATGAACAAGCTTACCGCGGAGTTCGAAAAGGTCAAGAGGGAAAAGGAAGAGATGAAAACAACTCTCGAAGCTGAGCTTCAGGTTAAGCTGAACGAAAAGCTCAATGAAGAGAAGGAGAAGATAAGGACTGCAGAGCAAAGCAGGAATGAGCTCCAGATAAAGGAACTCGAGAAAAAGCTGGCTGACCAGATGGCTCTGACAGAGGAGATGGCCCGGAAGCAGAAGCAGGGTTCGCAGCAACTGACGGGAGAGATCCAGGAACTTGCAATCGAGGAATGGCTCAAGACCAACTTCCCCCTGGACACCATTGAGGAGATAAAGAAAGGGCAGAGAGGCGCAGATTGCCTGCAGATAGTAAACACTCAGGGCAAAACAGATTGCGGCAAGATATATTACGAGAGCAAGAGGGCCAAGGACTGGAAGAACGACTGGATAGAAAAATTCAAGGCCGACATGCGCGCCAAAGGGACCAATGCCGGAATACTCGTGACCGAGGTCATGCCTGCGGGAATGGACCGGATGGGAATAAGGGAA